>FPIC01039232.1_pt1 | contig 26511 bp, 25 predicted proteins | sample 1504481 | NCBI WGS metagenome assembly FPIC01 (sample SAMEA4475357, study PRJEB15587) | soil metagenome | biome: Soil; feature: Field | place: India | collected 2015-03-11 | depth 0 m
GGGTACTCCCGCCGGCGGGAGTACCCGGCCGAGGGGGCTTCTAAGCCTCCGGGCGCGGCCCCGCCCCGGGAGCCGAGAGGCGACCAGGTGCCACATTTCCTTCTGGACTCCTGGAGAGTGGAAAGGGGGCAAACGAAACATGCCAGCTGGAGGCCAAGTTTATCAGCTCTTCCCATCTTCGCCACGGCTCGGCTTGCAGCCGCTTCACATCACTGGATAGATTTTTATTGCTGGGTTAAAATTCTGACATGGAGTTCAAGGCGGAGTACTACGTTGTGCTTGAGGCTCTGTCCAGGGGCGGTAAAACTGCGGAAGAGGTGGCAGAGGTTGCGGGGATAGAGGTGCACGACGCCGAGGCCATTCTCAGCACCTTAATGGCGTATGGGCTTGTGGAGAGGCGGGAGAAGGGGTTAGTTTTCAGAAAGGAGGTTTATACTCTGACTGAGAGGGGTTGGGAGGTTCTTGAAAAGTGGCGGCATGAGGTGAGAGACAAGTTGCAGAAAGCAGCAGAGCTGAGGCGGGAGGGGTTACGGGAGGAGGCAGATGAGCTCGTCGCCCCCCTGGCGCCGGCGCTCCCCGCCCTATTGGCCATGGGCATGTTAGACCTGGCGCTTTACTCAGCGGCGCTAGGCGCGGCCGCAGCGGTGCCAGAGGAGGCAATCACGGAAGAAGATACTAGCGAGGTGGGAGACTTCGGCGTCGGAGATGACGAACTTTAATGACCCTAAACGCCTATGCTAAGATAACAGCCGCCGCCGCGCTTTGGTCTACGCTAGGCGTTGCGGCGAGTCTGGGAGGGGATCTTATATGGCTGGCCTTTTATCGCTCTATTTTTGCGGCCGTGTTGTCGCTGGCCATAGCTAAGGGGATATCGAGGAGAGGTGTTGTACCTGGGCTGTTTCTAGGGGCTCTCTTCACCACGTATCCCATCGCCGCTGTCTATGCCGGAGTTGGCCCAGCCGCCTATCTGTTATACACGGCGCCTCTCTGGACCACCCTGGTGCTACTTCCCGCGGGGGAGCGGCCTAACAAGTGGGGCGCTGTTGCCGTAGCGCTGGTACTGGCGGCGGTGGCGGTTATGTTGCAAGCGTCGGCCAGCGGGGAGCTATCGGCAATAGGGCTGGTGGCAGGCCTTGCCTCGGGGCTGTTCTACGGGCTGTACATCGCAACGGCGCGGCTAATATCTAAACGCGGCGGGGCGAGGGAGGCGTCCTACGGCGCAATGCCGTACACGGTGTCGGTCACAGCCCCCGTACTCCTCTACCACGCGCAGATGAATCACGCCTTTCCCACAGCGAGCGAGATCCTCGCAGGCGCCTACATGGGGGTGTTAGGCACAGTACTGCCATACAGCCTTTTCGCATCGGCAGTAGAGAAAGTTGAGGGGTCCAGAGCCTCTGTGGTGGCCTCGTCTGAGCCAGTGCTCGCCGCTCTGTGGGGGTACCTCCTCTTTGGCCAGGCGCCGGGACCCCTAACGCTGGTCGCTTATATACTGCTCACAGCCGCCGCTGTAATTGCGTCGAAAAAATGAGATTGAGCAAAATCGTCGAAAAAATAGAGGAGTGACTGGCTTAGACAGCTACAGATCTCTACCTCCTCACGTCGAGTGGGGCCAACGGTCCGCCGCGTGAACGCCAATAGGGCGATAGCGTGGCGGATGTAAGGTCGCAGTTGGAGGGTTTTTCACAGGAGGGCCTCATGTCGTCGGTGTGAATTTTGCAAACAGGCTGGGCTTCGGGGCGTGTGCCAACAGCTTGGCGAGGCTTGTCGATAAGAGGCGTATGACGCCTTTCTATATCTTTACTAGCTTGCTGTGTCGTCGGTAGAGAGGTAGCATGTCTGGAGTTCTCACGTGGATTTCGAAGGTGTCGCCGATGCCGGCTCTCCACAACTTCTCAAGCACCACGCCGGGATTTATTGTGGTTATGACCAATACATCTATGTCGCTGGTAAGTATGTGCCTTCTCTCGGCGACTGAGCCGAAGAGATATATCTCAGCGTCTGGATCCAGCGACTTAACCACATATTTAATAACGGCGAGGTATTTGTCCAGGTTTTTAAACACCTCCTGCCTCCTCTTAGCGTCCTCTATCAGAAGTCTATCCGCCACTTATTATTTCGCTGACGAGGCTAAAAAGCCTTTCGGCCTCTTCCCTGGTGTACTCTCTTGGGATGTATCTGGCGTTTATGTAGGCGTCTTCTAATACTCCGAGCTCGAACACATATTTACTTAGCAACTCGCCGTGGCGCCGTCCCTCTTCTCCCGGAGCCGCGTTGGCCAGGAGGCGTAGGAGGCGGCGTATGCCGCACGTCCTGGGGTACTGCATCCCGTACTCCAGCAACTTGGCCTTAAGGAAGAGCTGGAGGGCCTGCTCCGTGTTGAAAACCGCGAGGTCGAACATCCCGCTCTCAATCTGGAAGCGAGCTGTCTGGAGAAAGGCCCGCGACCTCCTCTTCAGAGTCTCCGCCTCCTCTCTGGCCTCCACTTATGGGATGAAGCTAATAGTTTTTATTTGTCCTCCAGGTAGCCTCTATGATCAAGATAGCCCACTCCCCCGACGCCGACGACGCCTACATGTTCTACGGCATCGCCTCAGGCGCTGTAAAGCTACCAGCGCCGTATGTTGAGTTCCTATCTGACATAGAGACTCTCAACAAGCTGGCCATCGAGGAGCTCCTCGACATGACAGCTGTAAGTGCCCACGCCCTGGCCTACATATGTGACAGGTACTACGTCATGTCGGTGGGGGCCTCCATGGGCGAGGGCTACGGCCCCGTCGTGGTGGGGAGGGAGGTGGACCGTCCGCGGCACGTGGCCGTGCCGGGGAGGTACACCACTGCGGCTCTCCTAGTCAGGCTTGCCATGCCGCATGTCAAAACGGTGGAAATCCCCTTCGACAAGATCATGGACGCCGTGGCGGCCGGCGTGGTGGACGCAGGCGTGCTCATACACGAGGGGCAGATCACCTACAGCCGCCGGGGCCTAAGAAAGATCTTAGACCTTGGAGAGTGGTGGCTCCGCGAGACGGACCTCCCCACCCCACTGGGGCTTGACGTCGTGAGGAAAGCCCTCGGACGGGACTTCGCCGCGGCGGTTACAAAGGCCCTGGCCGACTCTATCAAATACGCCGACTCACACAGAGAAGAGGCCTTGAAGTACGCACAGAAGTTCTCCCGGGGGCTCACCCTCGAGGAGACTGCCAAGTTCGTCGACATGTACGTCAACGCGTATACCAGAGACATCGGTCAAAGGGGTAAGAAGGCGTTGGAGGAGCTCCTCGCCAGGGCAAAAGAGGCGGGGCTAACGCCGGGGTGCACTCCCGATTACATAGATTTATAGTGCCCCATATTACCCACTGTGATTTTTGACGTTGTTAAGGCAGAGGTGGAGAGGGCTAGGACAGCTCGCCACAGGAGGCTAGTGGTGGTCACTGGGGGGGACGACAAGAAGCTAGCGGAGGCGGCGGCAGAGGCGCTTAAGGCCTACGAGGCGGCGGGGGGCGGCGGGGAGGGGCTGTACATGTTCCAGCCCGAGTTCGCAGACGCCAACAGGAGGATGAACTACTTCAGAGACGCCATGTCGGGGACGTTTCTGGAGGTGGATTTCAGGCCTTATAAAGACACGCCTAAGTTGCTCGGCACCACATACAACTTCGCCGTTTTGGATCTAGTCAACGACTTAAAGCCCAACGACGTCGGGCGCCTCGGCGGCGTGGTGAGGGGCGGGGGGCTATACGTCTTTTTGGTGCCGCCTTTAGAGACGTGGAGGGGTTACGTGACTAAGTTCCAATCCACGCTCCTGGTGCCTCAGTTCACCCCGGCTGACTTGAGGCACAGGCTGAAGGAGCGGTTCTGGCGTAGCCTATATAGCCACGGGGGCGTTGTGATATATGACGCAGATCGCGGCGAGGTGTTGAAGGGGTCTGGCATAGATGTAGTGGAGCCCTATGAGCCAAAGAGGCCGGAGCCGCCGGAGAAGGCTGTAATCCCCTTGAAGATATACCGCCTCGCCGCGACCCAGGACCAGGTAGAGGTGCTCAAGTTATTCGAGGCGCTGTACAGTAAGCCGAAGAGAAAGCAGGCAATTGTCGTTATAGCCGATAGGGGGAGGGGTAAAAGCGCGGCGCTGGGGCTCGGCCTCGCGGGGCTGGGCCACAAGCTCAGGAAGGCGAAGGCCAGGGTCCAAATCGTGGTTAGCGCCATGGAGTACACAAACCTGGAGACGCTTCTAGAATTCGCCGTCAAGGGCCTAGAAGCCTTGGGCTACAAGCCGGGTCTTGAGAAGGAGGGCGGGGAGATAAGGGCGATTAAGGCGAGCGGGATCTTCATAGACGTGGTTACGCCGTATATGTTGCTCAAGCGCGAAAACGCCGACATAGTCGCCATCGACGAGGCCGCCGCGGTGCCTCTGCCAGTGCTCTACACCGTCCACAAGAAGTTCGACCGGGTGGTCTTCGCCTCGACGATCCACGGCTACGAGGGGGCAGGCCGCGGCTTCTCCATACGCTTCCTCAAATACCTCAGAGAATCTAAAGACACAGACGTCCACCTCTACGAGATGAGAGAGCCTATTAGATACGGTCCCGGCGACCCGGTAGAGCGTTGGCTCTTCGACGTGTTCCTCCTAAACGCCGAGCCTGCTAAGATCGAGCCGGAGGATCAAGAATACGTCAAGAGGAAGGAGGTGGTCTACCTAAAAGAGGAGGACGTCGTGAAAGACGAGGAGGCGTTTAGGCAGTTCTTCGGCATCTACGTACAGGCCCACTACAGAAACGAGCCCGACGACCTGGGCATGCTCCTAGACGCGCCGCACCACACAGCCAGGGCGTTGGCTCTCCCCAACGGCAAAATCGTGGTCTCGGTGGAGCTGGCCTACGAGGGGGGCCTAGACGACCTCTCCATAGACCAGGCGCTTAGGGGGCTGAAGCTGCCTGGCAACATTATTCCAGACCGCTTCCTTAAGTACTGGCGCCTCCCCGAATTCGCCAAGCTGAGGGGGTGGCGAATAGTGAGGATTGCCACCCACCCAGAGCTACAAGACATGGGCCTCGGCACAGAGATGCTGAAAAAAGTCGAGGAGGAGGCGAGGCAACTCGGCTTAGACTACGTCGGGGTTGGATTCGGCGTCTACGACAAGCTCCTCAAGTTCTGGGTTAGGAACGGCTACGTCCCCATTCACCTCTCCCCGGAGCGCAACCCATCGTCTGGGGAGTACAGCGTCTTACTGGTTAAACCCCTCAACGAGAAGGCTGAGGCCTACGTCAAGTACGCAAACGTCGAGTTTAGGCGGCGCCTGGTCCACTCGCTCATGGGGCCCTATAGCGACCTCTTACCCACCGAGGTTAGGCTCCTCCTAGAGGACTGGGGCTGGGACATAGACGGCGCCCCCGCCCTCTCCAAGAACCAGCTGGACAGGCTGGTGGCATACGCATTCGGCCCCATGACTTACGAAAACGTGACCGACGCCGTGTACATGCTCGCCACCCAGTACTTCTACTCCGCCAGGACAAGAAGACCTACGTTGCCCGAGGTGGCCGAGCGCATACTTATTAGTAAGGTGCTACAAGCCCGCCCGTGGAAAGACGCAGCTGAGGCGGCAGGCATCAGGAGAGGCGACCTAATGCTGGTACTAAGAGAGATTGTGAAGGTCCTGCTCTTCTACTACTACGGCGGGGAGTTCGACGTCCCGCTCTTCGTCGTCGGCACCGTGAAGGGAAAAGACTAAGACGCCCCAATTACGAGTCCACACATGCCGGAGGGGCTCGACAGGGTCAGATACGTCTTTCAACCTACACATGTACCCTGGCCGTTTGCCCCTCGCGAGGTTCTAGTCGTGATTTCTGGACGCTGACAAGGGTGATCGCCATAATAGGCCATCGCATATGAAGACGTTACAGAAGCTGTCTACAAAGCGCTAAAAGCCCTGCCCCGGGGTTCAAAGCGATGGTTAGGCGCTCCCTTTTCAGAACTTGTGACAGAACAGAGGCGTGTTACCGTACGGCTACACCCATTGTAATGGCTATTGCGATAAAGATGGCCACGGCGCCGAGTGCTTGTCTAGGTGTAATTTGTTCTATGCCAGAAGCCTTGGCATAAAGCTGTGTTACTAGTGGTGACATTGAGACGAGTATTGTGGTGATGGCAAGGCCGACCTTCTCTACCGAAAAGGCGAAGAGCGTCGACCCGACGCCCAAATCTAGAATCGACGCGGCGGCAAATGCCGGGGACTTGACAACTCTCAGTCTCCCCCGCGCGGCGAGGTACACGCCCAGCGGAACACATGCAGACAGGGCTCTGATATAGGCTATGGCGGCCGGAGGGACTCCTTGAAGCGACGCCAGCTTAACGGCGGTCATTCCAAGCGACCACAACAAGGCGGCGCCGAAGGCCGCGGCTAACCCCACGGGGCTCATTCTCTCCTCTCCCCCTCTCGCCAGCAGGGCCACCCCCAGCACCACCAACGCCGAAGACAGAAAAAGAAGCGGTGTCACCCTCTCGCCTAGGAGGAGGGCGAAGTACTGGGCTATTATCACATAAGTATAAACCACCGGAGCCGCCACGGAGCCGCCGACTTTGTGAATTGCGTAGAAATAGAGGCTGTCGCCCAGGAGGAGTGTCACCACACCGCTCAGTGTAGCAGCCCATATTCCTTTTGTATCCCCCACGCCGAGGAGCACAGGCCACATAAATAGGGAGACGTAGAGGAGGCGAGAGAAGTTAACTGTTGCGGCGCCGACATTCTCCATGTGGCGCTTGTAGAGAAAAATAACGAGAGCCCAAATAGTTGCCGCGGTGAGTGCCGCCGCCAAACCCGCGCCCTCCATTAGAGCGGCTTAACGGGAGTCGACGCGCCGCAGGCCAGGCATTTCATTACAAAAACCCTCCCCTCTTTCCTCAGCTCGGTGTCGATGGAGTTGCAGACTGGACATACCACGTAATACCTTATGAAGCGTTCGTAGACTGCCTCTACTACTTTGGGGGACTTCTCGCCGTGTAGCGTAAATACGTCGCCCTCCACGGTGCCAGGCACGGCGAGCTCCTTCTGGAAGAACTTCGCCATGAAGTATATGTCTCTGTTAAGCCTCTTTGCGATTGCCCCGAAGTTGGGTATTATGGTCTTCCTGGGCATGTTCTCAACTTGTATCTTCGGGATCTCCGTCCTCCTCTGGGCTTTCGGGGCGACTAAGGTATATGCCCTTTCTAGAAGGGCGAGGTACTCCTTGTCCATGGGGGTGGAAAACTGACTTTTTTATAAATTTAGAAAGCTAGGCGGGCTTGAACCAGTAGGTTATGTAGTTCTCTCCGGGCCTCCTGTCGACGAGGAGCCTCATCTTCATTCCTGGTTTTAGAGTTTTTGGGTCGGCCTCGACCCACGCGGTGATGTTGAACCCGTCTGGCATCTTGACTATGCCGACGACGTAGTCGGCGTGGTGCGAGAAGCTGGCGGGCTTGACGTTGATCACAGTCCACGTTATTAGCTCCCCCACTGGGCTCGTCTCGCGCCACTCCATGTCAGAAGCCTTGCACCTGGGGCAGTCTGCCTGGGGTGGGAAGTACTTGGCGCCGCACCTCTTGCAGACTGTGTAGAGCAACTTCCCCTCTCTGAGCCCGTCTACGAACTTGGCGATTTTGTTTACGGAGAGGGTGAACCTCAGCCTCAGCTCGCGGACGTCTACCCACAACAGCGCCCCGCTTTTCGGGTCCTTGTATACGGGGAGTCCGGTGGCTCCTATCAACGTCTCCAGCTGCTTCAGCGTCTCTCCGTACAGCTTGTCGAGGGTCTTACTGACCGAGTTGACCACGTTGTCGGACATATCAGCTCAGGCTGAGGATTGTCACAAAGGCGTAGTGGCCTGTGCCTCCTATGTTGTGCGCCAACGCCATCCCCTTCCTTATCGGCGCCTGCCTCGACTTCTCTACTTGTTGCCTCAGTTGCCTCGTAAGCTCCGCGATCATCGAAACGCCAGTTGCGCCTATTGGGTGTCCCTTGGCCTTTAGACCGCCGTCGACGTTTACGGGTATTAGGCCACCGATGTAGGTCTGGCCCTCCCTCACCAGCTTGTAGCCCTCGCCCCTCTTCGCAAAGCCCAAGTCTTCGTAGGCCATTATCTCTGCGATGGTGAAGCAGTCGTGTACCTCGGCCACGTCTAGGTACTTAACAGGCTCTTGTGGGTCTATGCCGGCCTTCTTGTAGGCCATCTGGGCTGCGATTTGGGCGGCCTCTAGGCCTATGAAGTCAAGCCTCTTGCTCAGATTTGCCGTGCCGTTGGCGTATCCTATGGCTTTTATCCACACCGGCGTGTCCGTAATCTTCTTCGCCGCTTCTTCGCTTGCCAGGATCACGGCGGATGAGCCGTCTGTAATTGGGCTACTGTCGTAGAGCTTAAGCGGCCAGGCGACGTAGCGCGAGTTTAGACACTCCTCCACGGTAATGGCCTTTTGGAACTGCGCCTTGGGGTTGAGAGAGCCGTAGTAGTGGTTCTTGACGGCTACTTTGCACAGATCCTCCTCGGTGGCGCCGTATCTGTGCATGTAGGCGGTGGCATATAGGGCGTAGTAGCCGGGGAAGGTGAGCCCGAAGTTCTCGAATTCCCAGAAGTAGTTCCCCGCTCTGCCTATGAACTCCACCACTGTGGGGGTGGGAGACTCGTTCATTTTCTCCACCCCAATTGCCATCACTATGTCCGCCTCCCCGCTGGCGATCATGTGGTATGCTGTTCTAACCGCTGCGGAGCCAGTGGCGCAAGCCGCCTCCACCCTCACTCCGCTTTTCGGGACGAGGCCGCAGTACTCGCCTACCACCACCGCCGGCAACATTTCCGAAGACCACCCGCCCACATTACCCACAACAAAAGCCTCGATATCCTCAGTGCCGAGGCGCGCGTCGTCGAGCGCCTCCTTTACTGACTCCCACGCAAGCTCTGGGAGGGAGACGTCTGTCCTATTTCCAAATTTACTAGTCCCGACACCTACAACTGCGACTTTTCTCATAAAAATTAGGTGACTAGCTTGGCTACTTCGTCTGGGATCTGCCCCTTCTCCTTCAGTAGCCTTACTAACTGGCGGTAGGCTACAAGTTTTTGGATATTATTTGCGCCCTCGTATATCTGGGTGATCTTCACGCTTCTCAAAAACCTCTCAACTCCCGTCTCCCTAATGACGCCAACCCCGCCGTGTAGGTTTATCGCCTCTGAAATGACCTCCTCGGCTACCTCGGTAGCGTAGAACTTCGCCAGAGAGGCGACGAAGGTGAACTCTCTCCTGTCCTCGTCGGCGAGTTTTGCGGCGAGGTATGTCAATAGCCTTGCGGAGAAGATCTTCGCCATCATCTCGACGATGCTGAACTGGATTGCTTGGAAGAAGGCTATGGGGTAGCCGAAGGCTTGTCTCTGGTGTACGTAGCGGAACGCCATCTCAAAAGCCGCCTGGGCCATCCCCACGGCCTGCGCCGCCACGCCGATCCTCGTGCGGTCGAAGGTCTCCATGGCGTATAGGAAGCCCATCCCCTCCTCCCCAACCCTATTCTCGTCAGGCACCTCCACATTCTCGAGAACCAGCTCACAGGCGTGGTTCCCAAACAAGCCCATTTTGTGGTAGCACTGCTCCACCTTGAACCCCGGCGTGTCTTTCTCTACCACGAAGAAGGTGAGGCCTAGATACCTCAGCCTCTTGTCAGGCGGCGGGTACGTCCTTGCGAGTACGATGAAGTAGTCGGCCACGTCGGAACTGCTGATAAACGCCTTCCTTCCATTAATTACCCACTTGTCCCCCTTCTTCTCCGCCTTTGTCTGTATGCCGGCGACGTCGGAGCCGCAACAGGGCTCAGTAACTGCAAAAGCGCCGAACTTCTCGCCGCGGGCGATGGGGGGTACGTACTTCTGTTTCTGCTCCTCAGTGCCGTAGAGCATTATGGGGGTGAGGAACAGCTCGTTGGTGCCGAAGTAAACGCTTAGGCCGGGCAAGACGCGGCAGAACTCCTCAGACATGATCACGGCCATTCTGTGGTCTCCGCCCTGGCCTCCGTATTTCTCAGGTATTCCAATACCAAAGAACCCCTGCTCCGCTATCTTTTTCAAAAGATCTCGGGGCACCTGGTCTGTCTCCTCCACCTCCATGGCCTTGGGCGCCACCTCCCTCTCCAAAAACTCCCGTACAGCCTTTCTAAACATTTCGTGTTCGGGGGTCAACACAACCGAGAAGTCCTCTACGGAGTCGAATGGGAACACCATGCGCCCCCCGCGCTTTTCGTCTTATAAATATTGACATCGACAGAAGAATTAATTCATCCGATGTAAAATCTTAAAAAGCTTTTAAAAGAGTCACGATATTTACTCTCTGTGTTAAACAGTAAAGAAATATTTGATAAATATATAAAGACTAGAATCTGGGCTAAGAACTACGACGAGGGCGTACCACCTGAGGTTCAGGTTAACCCCTCGCCGCTTTTCTCCTACCTAGACAGACAAGCTACGGAAAACGGCGGCAGAACCGCATATATCTACTTCAATAATAAGATTTCTTTCAAGACAGTAGGCGAGCACAGCGATAGGGTTGCCTCCGCCTTAAAGGAGTGGGGTTTAGGAAAAGGCGACGTCGTTGCCCTGTATATGCCCAACACGCCTGCCTTCCCCATTGTCTACTACGGCGCCTTGAAGATAGGCGCTGTGGTAACGCCGATGAACCCGCTCTACACGCCTAGGGAGGTGGCTTGGCAGGCAAAAGATGCAGGTGCCAGGGTCATCTTTGCCGCGGATATCTTCTACAAAAACGTAGAGGAGGCTGCGAAGATGTATCAATTTGACCGAATCGTCGTGGTGGAGGTTGCAGAGTATATGCCCGCCCTTATTAAACCTCTGGCTAAAATGAGGCTTAAACCGCCGAAGATTCAATACGGGGGACGGGTAATTCCCTACAGAAATCTCCTAGGCTATAGCCCCACCTCGTATCGGGCGACGATCAACCCCACGGAGGACCTCGCCGCGTTGATGTATACAGGGGGCACAACAGGCCTGCCCAAGGGGGCTGAGATTACCCACGGCAACATTTCGGCGAATCTCCAGCAGCTGAAGCCCCTGTACGACGCCGTGAGGCGCAAGAGGGGTTTAGAGGGACTTGTGATGATGGGGATCCTCCCGTGGTACCACATATACGGCCAAGTTACTGTAATGCACTACGGAATCTTTGAGGGCGCCACGGTCGTGGTGATGCCCCGGCCGGATGTAGAGCAGTTAATGAAGTGGGTGCAGAAGTACAACGTCCACGTGTTGCACGGCGTCCCCACGCTTTACAACATGATCATTAATCATCCAAAAGCAAGGGAGTTCAATCTCAGGAGTTTGGCTTTCTGCATCTCCGGTGCGGCGCCACTACCAGGCGAGGTGGCGAAAAAATTCGAAGAACTAACAGGCGCCACGCTTAGAGAGGGCTATGGGCTAACCGAGACGGCCGTTGTGACGCATGTCAATCCGCTATACGGAAAGGCGAAGATTGGGTCAATAGGCCTCCCCATCCCCTCCACATACGCCGCCATTGCAGATACGGAAAAGCCTGAGCTCCTCCCGCCAAACCAGGTTGGGGAGTTGGTGATATCTGGGCCGCAGGTATTTAGGGGATATCACAATCGGCCGGAGGAAAACGCCCAGGCCTTTTTTGAGTGTTGCGGCTTGAGGTGGTTTAGGACAGGAGACATGGCGTATATGGACGAGGAGGGCTACTTCTACATTGTGGACAGGAAGAAGGACATGATCAAGTACAAAGGCTACTCCGTCTTCAGCCGGGAGGTAGAGGAGGTGCTTTATCAACACCCATGCGTAAAGGAGGCGGCCGTCATCGGCGTGCCCCACCCCGAGGCCGGCGAGATACCCAAAGCCTTTATAGTACTAAGGGAAGAGTGCAAGGGCAAGATCACCGCGGAGGACATCATTAAGTGGACGGAGGATAAGCTTGCCCACTACAAGAGGCCACGTGCTGTGGAGTTTAGAGATGACCTCCCCAAGTCGGCTGTCGGGAAGATACTCAAGCGCGAGTTGAAGGCCCAGGAGCTTGCAAAGCTACAGGCGGCTCAACAAAAAGCTTAATTTTCCCCCCAACACCCGCCTTTCTGTGAAAATAGGGAGTTTAGAGGTGGGGGAAGTAGGGCTTGGTGCTTGGCAGGCGGGGGGCGGTGCGTGGAGTGTGGACTTCGCAGAGCTGAGGAGGGCCTATGAATACGCCCTCGACAACGGGATAAGTTTCATCGACACGGCCGAGGTGTACGGTAATGGGAAGAGCGAGGAGTTCGTAGGGGAGCTGGTGAAGAATAGGCCGCATGTCGTCGTTGCGACGAAGGTGGCAGGCTTCCACTGGGGGCGTATATTGAAGAGCGCAGAGCGGAGCAGGAGCAGACTTGGCCGGATTGACTTGTTGCAGTTCCACTGGCCGCCTCCCATCTACGTACCCATTTGCAAAGTTGTTAGGGATCTGGAAAAGGCCGTTGCGTCTGGGCTGACGGCCGAAATAGGCGTGAGCAATTTCGACGCAGCGCTTATGGAAAAAGCAGCTACATGTACCAAGAAGTACGAGATAGTGTCTGACCAAGTGGAGTACAACCCTCTTAAGCGAGTTGCCGAGAGGCTCATATCTCTCGGAAGGTCGAGAAGGTTTGTGGTGATTGCGTGGAGTCCCCTAGCTAAGGGCGCGGTGGTTAAGGAGAACCTAGGCGGTGACCGCGCCCGTATGGTGGATCCCACAGTCCGCCGGGCGCACACGCCTGAGGGCCGCCGCGTGGTCCAGACTGTGAGGAGAATTGCAGAGTCGAGGGGGGCTTCGCCAGCTGCAGTTGTGTTGGCTTGGCACAAGGCAAAGGGGTCCTACCCAATACCTGGCGTAAAAAACGTGAAACAAGCCGCAGAGGTAGTGGAGGCTCTGAAACTGAACCTCACCGAGCAAGAGGTGAGGCAGATAGACGAGGCGTCTGCTATTTTTAATGAAGGGAAGTTGTGGCCCAGCTTCTTTAGATACGTCCCAGGTTTTCTCATGAAAGCCGCCTTCTACGTCGCTAAGATCTAAAGCAGAAGGCGAAACACAGAAGAAATCAGCGACTCCGCGCAGAAAGTTCATAAGAATAATTTACGAAGTATCGGTATTCCGCGAGGAGTAGATGACGTCTGTGAAGCCAAACAACTCTGTTTCCAAGACTTGTGCAACCCTATTCATCCCTTTTCCGTTAACGACGTTTGAGCTCTGCCCCATCTGCTATATGGCAAAGCCGTGTGTAGGTGCGGCGTGGGGGTTTAATGCCGACTTTGCAACGTCATCTTCATCGCCACAACGAGGCTATGGGCTGTGGCGTGCTTCGAAATAGTTGGGGCCCTTATTTCTTAATTTTCTTTCTGTGTTTCTTGAAAAAATTGTCGTTTATCAACAATATAAATATATAAAATCGGTTTTTTGCTATCTTCCATGCCAAAGATTGCGGTTATTGGTGCCGGCACAATGGGGCATGGAATTGCTGAGCTTTTCGCCATCGCGGGCTATGAGGTTGCGTTGGTGGATATTGCTGAAGATTTTCTAAAAAAGGCTTTACAAAATATTGAGTGGTCTTTGAGGAAGCTTGCGGAGAAAGGGCAGGTTAAAGAAGATCCATCTGTTATTCTTTCAAGAATTAAACCTATTGTAAACGACGTGTGTAAGGCGGTTGAGGGGGCTGAGCTCATGGTCGAGGCCGCGGTTGAGAATATAGACGTGAAAAAGAAGGTGTTTTCGGAAGCTGACCGCTGTGCTCCTCCAAATGCCATACTTGCGACGAACACCTCGTCGTTGCCTATCACGGAGATAGCAGAGGCGGTGAGGCCAGAGAGGAAGCCGCTTGTCGTCGGGATGCACTTCTTCAACCCGCCTGTCCTGATGCCGCTTGTTGAGATAATAAAGGGGGCTTACACAAGCGACGAGACTGTGAAAAAGATTGCCGACTACGCCGCGAAGCTTGGCAAGCAGACTGTAGTGGTGAATAAGGACGTGCCTGGGTTTATTGTAAATCGCATACTTGCGAGGGTGAACGAGGCTGCGTGTTGGATGGTCGCCCGCGGCGAGGCTACAATACAAGAGGTGGACTCCGCCCTGATGTACAAGGCGGGGTTGCCCATGGGCGCGTTTATACTCATGGACTACACCGGTATAGACGTCGTATGTTTTATAGGAGACGCCATGTTGAAGCGCGGCTTCAAGTCGCATCCATGTCCTGTAATTACTCAGAAGTGTCAAGAGAAGAAGTTCGGCGTTAAGTCTGGCGAGGGCTTCTACAAGTACCCAGCGCCGGGGAAGTTCCAGTGGCCGGAGGTGCCCAAGTCGGCTGGTGACAAGATCGACGTGACGTATCTACTAGCGCCAGCTGTAAACGAGGCTGCCTACTTATTGCGAGAGGGGATTGCCACCAGAGAGGATATCGATAAGGCGGTGAAGTTGGGCCTCAACTGGCCGAAGGGCCCGCTGGAATTTGCAGATGAGCTGGGTATAGACGCGGTGGTGAAGGCGTTGGAGACATGGAGGCAAAAAACTGGATATGAAGAGTACGAGCCGGATCCGTTGCTTAAGGAAATGGTTTCGCAGGGTAAAACTGGCAAGAAAGCCGGCGAGGGGTTCTACACTTACGTAAAGGCCGAGGAGAAGAAGTTAGAGACTCTCATAGTGCGCTACGAGCCCGGCGTTGCGTGGATAATTCTGAACAGGCCGGAGAGGCTCAACGCCATTAACCCCAAGATGGTCGAGGAACTCTGGAGGGTGCTGGACGAGATCGAGCAGATGGACTACGAAAAGGTGAGGGTGGTGGTGATCACGGGCGCAGGCAGGGCGTTCTCCGCCGGGGCCGACGTGACGGGCTTTATGGGCGCCACCCCCGTCACCATCTTCAAGGTGTCGAGGAAGCTTCAGATGCTGTACGAGAGACTGGAGTTGTTGGACAGGCCGGTAATATGCGGGCTGAACGGCTACACGCTGGGCGGAGGCCTGGAGCTGGCCATGGCCTGCGACTTCCGCATTGCGGCTGAGACCGCCGAGCTGGGCCAGCCGGAGATAAACCTAGGCTTCATACCCGGCGCCGGCGGCACTCAGCGCCTCGCTCGTCTAATCGGGAGGGATCGAGCCAAGGAGCTGATATTCACAGGCGACAGGATACCGGCTAGGGAGGCGGAGAGGCTTGGCCTTGTCCACAAGGTGGTGTCGCCTGACAAGCTTGAACAGGAGCTGAGGGCGTTCGCGGCTAAGCTCGCCGAGAAGCCGCCGCTGGCTCTCGCCATGGCGAAATATGCCATAAACTTCGGCCTGGAGGCGCCTCAATGGGTAGGGATGATGCTAGAGGCGACGCAGTTCGGCCTACTGTTCAGCACAGAGGATGTAATAGAAGGCGTGTCGTCGTTTTTGCAGAAGAAAAAGCCGCAGTTCAAAGGGAGATAGGCCCCGGGACAACCACTTAACCCCGGCTTTTTTAATAACTTTTAAAAAACCCTTCTGCCCGAGTCCTTACATGGAGGACTTCGTACAGCTTTTGAAAAAGCTCTCGGAGGCGAGGGGGCCGTCGGGCTTTGAGGACGAGGTTAGAGAGGTTGTAATAAGGGAAATGGAGCCTTATGTGGACGAGGTAGTTGTGGATAAGTGGGGCAACGTCATCGGGGTGAAGAGGGGTTCCTCAGACTACAGGGCCATGGTGGCGGCGCACATCGACGAGATCGGACTCGTCGTGGACCACATAGAGAAGGAGGGCTACCTGAGATTCAGACCAATTGGAGGGTGGAATGAGGTTACTCTCGTCAGCCAGCGGGTCTGGGTGAGGACTTCAGATGGCCGGTGGATAAGAGGGGTTGTGGGGTCTCTGCCGCCGCATGTAACGCCGAGCGGGAGGGAGCGCGAGGCGCCTGAGATTAAGGACTTGTATATAGACATCGGCGTGTATAGCAGAGAGGAGGCGGAGAAGCTAGGCGTCACCGTCGGATCTGTGGTTGTGCTGGATAGGGAATTCGCCGTGTTGAACGGAAAGGTGGTTACCGGGAAGGCGTTTGACGACAGGGTGGGAGTAGCCGTGATGCTCTACGCCTTGAGGATGCTGGAAAAACTACCTGTCACCCTCTACGCCGTGGCGACCGTCCAGGAGGAGGTTGGACTCCGCGGGGCAAGCGTCGCTGCAGAGCGAATTAATCCCCACTACGCTCTTGCCTTGGACACCACAATTGCCGCCGACGTGCCGGGCGTGGGGGAGAGGCTCCACGTAACTAAGCTGGGCAAGGGCCCGGCCATAAAGGTGCTGGACGGCGGTAGGGGCGGCCTATTCATAGCCCACCCAGGTCTGAGGGATCACATCGTGAAGTTGGCGAGGGAGCTCGGTATTCCCTACCAGATGGAGGTTCTTTACGGCGGTACCACCGACGCCATGGCCATAGCCTTTAGGAGGGAGGGCGTCCCCGCCGCTGTTATCTCGGTGCCTACGCGGTATATCCACTCCCCGGTAGAGGTGCTCGACGTGGAGGACGCTGTAAACGCGGCTAAGTTGCTTAAGGCAACGCTGGAAAGGACTACGCCGGAGATCGTGGAGAAGTTTCTTGACAAGAGAGTTAAGTAGCTAGCTTCGCTTTACTTCTCCTGTCACCAGGTACCAGGCGTGGTTGGCTATATACACTGCGTGGTCCGACGCCCTTTCTAGAAGTCTCAGCACGACGGTTTCCGCTACTTTGCACCGGTCGGCTCCTCTCAGCACGTCGAGTAGCGCCTCTTCGTATGCCTTGTCTACTATTTCGTCATCCATTTTCTCCACTTCTCTTATGCCGGATGCGTCTCGTCTGAGGAACATGTCCACCGCCCTAGCGACCATCTGCTTCACCACCTCTCCGACCTCGGCAACTCTCTTGGACCAACATCCGGAGCCTATTTTCCTCACTACAGTGGCGACGTCGAGGGCGTAACGCGCCACTCTGTAGATGTCGTATGAGATAAAAAGCGCGCTTTTCAAAAAACGCAAGTCGCTGGCAACAGGCCCGTACCGCGCAACCGCCTCCATTACCAAGTCAGATATCTCGTGGTGGATGTCGTGTATCGTAGATGCCATTTTCCTAATCTTCTCGACATCGGGCTCTTCTTTAAGAGCCTCGTCCAACGCTTCAATTGCGACTTTGGCGCCGTGGCTGATTTTTCTAGATATCTCCTCCTCGGCGATGTCGAGCAATCTCCTCATGTGTGATCAATGTCATAAGTTATTAACTATTTTTCATAAGTCACGCGTCTCGGCGTCGCCGTCTCTGGAAATATTAGGCTTTTAGCTGGGCGCCGCTTGTTTGGCGTTATACTCCCAGGTACGCCTTTTTTACGTGCTCGTTTTCTATCAACTCGCCGGCGGGTCCGTGGAGGATTATTCTCCCGTTTTCTAACACGTATGCGTAGTCGCTTATCTCAAGCGCCGCGGCGACGTTTTGCTCGACTAGTAGGACTGACATATCTTTTTTTAGTTGGCTTATTGTCTGGAATAGGTCTGCCACGACTTTGGGGGCCAGACCGGCGCTGGGCTCGTCTATTAGCAACACCTTGGGCCTAGCCATGAGGGCCCTAGCCACCGCCAGCATTTGTTGCTCCCCGCCGCTCATGGTGCCAGCCTTCTGCTTTCTTCTCTCCTTCAGCCGCGGGAATAGCGAATACACCAACTCAAGGCTGTCGTGGATCTTATCCCTTGCCCTCTTCGTGTAGGCGCCCATCAGGAGGTTCTCTTCCACGGTCATTTCTGGGAAAAGCCTCCTACCCTCTGGGACGAGGGATATTCCGAGCTCTACTTTTCTGTGCGGTGGGAGCCGCGTCACGTCTACGCCTTCGAGCTCAACGACGCCGTCCCACGGCTTCACAACCCCCATTACTGTTAGCAACGTCGTGGTTTTGCCAGCGCCATTAGGGCCAAGAATCGACACAACCGAGCCGCTGGGCGCTTCGAATGATACACCGAACAGTACCTGCAACCTGCCGTATCCCGACACCAAGTTTGAAACTCTCAGCGCCATGACTTTCCCAGGTAGACTTCTATTACTCTAGGGTCGTTTAGCGCCTTTTCGGGAGGGCCCTCAGCTATTACATGCCCCTGGTGCATGACCACGACTCTGTGGGCCAACTGTGCCACAGCCCTCATGCGGTGCTCTACCAGGGAAATCGCGGCGATACCCCTCTCCTCAGCCAGCCTCTTCACTAGGCGGACCATCTCGTCTATTTCCGTCGGGGACAGGCCAGCCATCACTTCGTCCATGAGCAACAGCTTGGGATTGCTCGCAAGGGCCCTGGCTAGTTCCAGAAGGCGGAGCTCGTTGAAGGTCAGCTTGCCCGCCAGTTGGTTTCTCTTTTCATACAGCTTTACATACCTCAGCGCCTCCTCTGCCGCCTCGAAGGCTCTGCGCTTGTCATAGCCGCCGTTGAAGATGGCGCCGACAACTACGTTTTCCAGAACTGTCAAGTCGGGGAAGGGCCTCGGCACTTGGAACGCCCTGGCAATTCCCAGCGCAGCCCTCTTGTATGCTGGGAGCTTCGTCACGTCGCGCCCCTCAAAGAGCACCCTCCCCTCGTCTGGCTTATAGACGCCATTAATTACGTTGAGCAACGTCGTCTTTCCAGACCCGTTTGGACCCACCACTGCGACGAACTCTCCCCTGTCGATCTCTAACGACACGCCGTCCAAGGCGCGTAGGCCGCCGAATTTCTTAACCACGTTCTCTACAACTAACAACTTCATGGCAACCAAGACTTGAGGCTGGGCATTTTATCTATTAGCGTGCCTACTATCCCCTTTGGCATAAATACCACAACCACAAATACTATAAGGGCTGTGACTAGAGCTTGGAGGCCGGGGAGGTATATCCCTACTAGATACCTCACGCCAAAATATATCAAGCCTCCTATAATTGGCCCCGTGACTGTGGTAGCGCCGCCTAGGAACATCACGGCTAGCCCGTCTAGGATGTAGTCTACAAAGAAGACGTTTTCAGGGAATATCTGCATATTTCCCAAGCTGAAGTACGCCGCGCCGAGGAGTCCCGAGAGGGAGGCGCTTGTTATGAATGCTAGTAGTTTATATTTCGTAGGGTTTATCCCGATGGCCTTGGCGGCATCTTCATCTTGTCTTATCGCTGCTAGGGCGTAACCCGCCTTGCCGGCTTGTATTAGGTACATCGCCACTACTGCTATTAGGCCGGTTGCAAGAATCAGTACGGTGGAGCCCACGTTGGCGAGAAATAAGGCCGTCTCTCTGCCAAAGGCACGGAACATGCTGGAGCTGAGTATGAGCCCAGCTCCGCCCCCCCATATATTGGCGCCGACGATGAGATATTTTACTCCCTCGTTCACGCCGATTGTGGCGATGGCGAAGTAGGCCCCCCTTAGCCGAAGGGCGATGGCGCCTACTACAGAGGCTAATGCTGCTGCTAGGCCTACCCCCAACAACAAGCCGACAGGTAGGGCAAGTATCCCAAGCCACGTTATATAGTACACAGTGACGCCGAGCCCGTAGGCGCCCATCGCCAAGAAGGCGACGAATCCGAAATTCACGTAGCCGGTGAGGCCAACGAAGATATTGCCGGCTTGTCCCAGCGCCATGAAGAAGGCTATTGAGGCTATCAGCTTGGAGTACTCGGGGAAAACAAAGGCAAGAGCCATCAGTAGCAGGTACGTCCCCAAGGGGATGTAGGGCCTCATATCCTAAACAGCCCGGTCGGCCTTAACAGTAGTATGAGCAGAAGCATGACGAATGCGAGGAAAAGCGCCATCTGCGAGGGCTCGGCGAAGCCTGCGAGCGAGAAGAAGTAGAACCCCACAGACTCAAAGACGCCGAACAGCAACCCAGCGACGTAGGCGCCGGCCACTGAGCCGAGGCCCCCCATCACGGCGATGACGAAGCCTATCAACGTGTAGGGGCCGCCCATGTAGGGATTAATCCCGACTGGGATGAACAGGGTGAGGAACACGCCTCCGAGTGTTGTAATTGCTATGCCCAGGGCGGAGCTAAAGGCGAATACCCTATCTACGTTTACCCCAACTACCATCGCCCCGACTGGGTCCTGTACAACGGCTCTCACCGCGCGGCCGAAGTAGGTTCTCCTTAACACCAGCTCCAAAGCTATGGTTATTAGAAGGGCTAAGACGGCGCCGATTAGCTTAGTCAGCTCTATCTGGAGGCCTGCGATCTCTACGGAGCCTATGGTCCACTTGTAGCCCACGAAGTCGGGTCCCCAGATCAGCCTCGCTACCTCTGCGAGCAGGGCGCCGAGCGCGAACAAGGCGACTAAGATATTCAACTCCGCCTTCCCCAGTCTCTTGATAACCCCAGCATATACCAAGTAGCCTGCGGCGATCCCGATTGCAAAAGCTAAGAGGGAAGAGGCGAATGGAGGGATAGCTAAGGCCACAAACGCCGTGTAGGCGACGTATGCGCCGATCATGATAAAGGCTCCATGAGCCACATTGGCTACTCTGAGCACTCCAAAAATGAGGCTGAGGCCGAGGGTGGTAAGTCCGTAGATAGAGCCAATTATAATACCGGTTAAAAAATATGGGGTTATGTCCATTACTTACAGAGCTTCCCAGCCGCCTTTTCGTCCCAGGTCAGGCTTGGGTAGAAGAGCTTGCCCTCAGCAACTACGGCGGGCCAAACAACATATCTGTTGCCTCCCTGCCACTGGATCACCACCATTGAGTGGGCCACGTTTAGGTTAGTGGTGGGGTCTAGTTTAAACTCGCCGAAGAACGTCATAAACCTCGCGTTCTGCAAAGCGCCGAGCACCTTGTCGGACTTGGTTGATATAGCCTTCTGTACGCCGTATAGGATTGTCAATACACCCTCGGCCGCCCACGCCGCGTGGTAGCCGGGGTCCACCTCCTGGCCGCCCATCTGCTTAGCAACCTTCTTGAAATATGTGATGAACTCCTCCTTAGTGGGGCCAAACCACTCGACGCCCCTCTGCTTTGCAAGGTCGGGCGTGTACTTGACGCCGGGCTCCCAGTGGGACGGCCCCACTATGCACTCGGCCTTGGCGCCTAGCGCTTTGTAGAAGTCCGGCACTAGGGGGGCAATCGAAAGGGCGACGAGCTTGGCGTCTACCTTCTGCTCTGCTAACTGTTGCACTGCCAGCTGGCCGTCGGCGAAGTGCGAAGCCACGATGATCACATCTGGCGCGGCTTGCTTGACCTTCAGAATTTGCGGCGTCAGATCCTTGGGCGAGGATGGGTAGACCTCGTAGACGACTACTTGCAAGCCGAGCTTCTCGGCATATGCCTTGGCGCCCTCTGCCACCTGTCTGTTAAACTCGCTGTCTCTATACAGGATGGCCACTTTCTTGACTGTGGGGTCGGTTTTCACAACCATGTCCAGAACCGGAACCATGTACTGGCTGGCGGGCGCGGCGACGCCGATGACGTATTTAAAGCCCTGCTGGAATATGCGGTCCGAGGACGCGCCGACCACGGCCATCAACACGCCGTATTTCTCGGCGATTGGCGAGACTCCAAGTGCCAAGTCTGAGCCGTAGGGGCTGAGGAGGAAGTGCACCTTGTCCTGGGTAATGAGCGACCCCGTTATGCTCTGGGCCAGCTCAAGCTTAGACTCGCTGTCTCTGTAGATAAGCTTAACCTTGACCTTCTTCCCGCCGCAGTCGAGGCCGCCGTTGTCGTTAAACCAGTTCACCACAGCAAGCGCCCCCCACAGCGAGTACTGTCCCTCAGCCGCGTATCTACCAGAAATAGGCATTGCAGTGCCTATGACGATCTCGTCGGGGCACTCACCAGCCTGCGTCGTGGTTGTCCTCGTTGTTGTTGTTGCGGTGGGCGAAGGTTGCTGGGCGGAAGAACTGGGGGGCGGTGTAGTTTGCTGGGTAGACGTCTGCGGGGAGGAGGTGGGCTGCGCCGTAGTTGTTGGGGTTGTTGTGGGGGCCTGAGCCGGGGGTTGGGAGGCAAGCCACGCGCCTACTCCAATTAGTACAACCACTACCACGGCGATAACTGCAAGTAGTGTTTTTGATATGGCCATGGAAAGCTTCTAGGGATTCTTTATAAGCATTATTGTTAATGAACTATAATTATAGATTTTTGTAAAAGTTTTTTATATGTTTTATTAGTAAAGTCTGCCCGTTACGTACTTTTCTGTAAGCTCGTGTTTCGGGTTAGTGAACACCTCTTTGGTGGGGCCTGTCTCAACTATCTGGCCCTTGTAGAGGAAGGCCACATAGTCGCTGATCCTCGCCGCCTGCCCGGGGAAGTGGGTGACGAGTATTATCGTCATCTCTTTCTTTAGTTCTAGGAAGAGGGACTCTATCTTCGCCGTGTTTTCCGGGTCTAAGTTGGCGGTGGGCTCGTCGGCGAGGAGGACTTCGGGGTTGAAGGCAAGAGCCCGGGCGACGCATAGTCTCTGTTGCTGGCCGCCGGATAGCCGCCCCGCCGGCGCGTTGAGCCTATCCTTGACCTCTTCCCATAACTGCGCCTTCTCAAGAGCCTCCTTAACTCTTTGAAAGAGCTCCTTCTTATTGTTCACTAGGCGGTTTAGCTTAAGGCCCAGCGCCACGTTTTCGAATATCGAAAGATTGGGAATGGGGTTTGGTATCTGGAAAATCATCTGTACGCGCTTCCTTAGCTCAATGACGTCCATCTTAAAGATCGACTGGCCGTCGAGTAGCACATCGCCCCGAACCCTCGCCTCTGGGTAGAGCTCTATGAGACGGTTTAAAACCCTCAATATTGTAGACTTGCCGCTTCCCGAGGGTCCCATTAACGCTGTGATGGTGTTGGGGGGAATCTCCAAGTTTACCCCCCGCAAAATCTCGGCAGAACCAAAAGCAACCTTTAAGTTCTTTATAACTATCTTATTCTGCGAATCTGCTGTGGTAACAGGCGTTGCTTTTACTTCATCAATCACTTTGCTCACGGCGTCCTAGATACACGGCATTTAAAAGATCATTCGTATGAATCAGGGAATTGAAACTGTTGCCGCTCGCCGCGTATTTAGCCATCGTCATAGGTGTTTTTGGTTTAGTAGTTGTCAGAGTAGAGGTCACCTCTCCCGCGTTGCGAGCTTAGCTATGGCGAAGAGGGCAAGCACAATTAGCAACAACACGGCGGCAGCGCCGTATGCAGACGTTATCAAGACATCGTAGGGCGTCTGTGCGGCGTACCAGATCCAAAGCGGCACCGCGCCAGTGGGCTCGGTAAACGGCGCGTAGTAGTAGTTCCCAAACGCCGTGAATAGAAGCGGCGCGGTTTCGCCGGCTATTTTCGCCGTGCCGAGGAGAGCTGCGGTGAGCAAAGCCCTCGCAACGGCCTTCCTCATAACGATAAACACGGAGTTGAATTCACTGCCGCCGATAGAATAAGCTGCCTCGCGGATGCTGTCAGGTATAGACGCATACGCGCTGGCTGTTACAAGAGCGACGTATGGGATCATTACTATGGCAAGAGCCGAGGCGCCGGCATATGCGTTAAACCCAGCAAGAGGCCCGATGAACTGTCTCACCCAATCGCCAAGCACCCCGGCCAGCCAGTCAGACAGCGGGCCCAACAAGACGTTGTTTACATCTGTAGCCACTACTGTGAAAACCGCATAGACGAATAGGCCTATGGTTATTGTTGGGAATTCTACTAATACATTCACTGAAGCACGTGCTATGTTGGCAAAAAACTCCTTCCGCATTGTTCCTATGTACACACCGATGGGGAAGCCGATGGCGAGGCCCATGAGCGCGCCGAGGGCGGTCATGTACAGTGTGCCCACCAGGAGCGGGCCTATGCCACCCTTCTCTGATGTGGGATCTGGGGGCAGACCTGTTAGGAACTCCAAGATGCCGCCTAGTCTAATAATTGCCGGTATCCCTCTATATAAAACGTCGCCTATAATTAAGAACAGCGGGGCTACGGCTAAGACCCCCAATGCCAAAAACAGCGCAAGGCCCAGAATGTTGACTAGCCGCTTCATACCGTGGTTCTTTGCAAGATATATATGGCGACGGCGTTTATTGCAACGCCGACAACTGCTAGTAGGAGCGCCGCAGCGAAGAGCGCCGGTACCATGAACTGGTAGGCCTCTGCGTTGAGGAACTGCAGAGCTATAAGCGAGGAGATCGTAATGCCGCCCTCAAACGGGTTGAGGGTAAACCTGGCGAAGTTCCCGCCTACCACCATCGCCACAGCCACAGTTTCCCCCATCGCTCTCCCCAAGGCGAGGAACAAGCCCCCATAAACATAGCCTTTGATGTATCGTAGCTTGACAAGCACTGTCTCAAACTTTGTAGCTCCAACGGCGTAAATCGCCTCCTCTACGTGTCTGGGCACGAGGGCGTACCCCTCCCTTATAACCGCCGCGGCGTATGGCGTAATCATTATCGCCAGTAGTATACTTGCTGTGAAAAGCGTTGACGGCGCTTTCATGACTTCGCCTAAGCCCAGCCACAAAGCCACGACGTTAACAGCTTTTTGGAGTAGGGGCCCGAGGAAGAATAGCCCCCAGAGGCCGTAGATGACTGTGGGCATTGCCGCTGTGAGGTCGTTAAGCGCCCCGAAGACTCCTCGTAACTTTCGCGGGAGTAATTCGTTAATGGTAACGGCCACACCTACGGCCAAGGGCATGGCTATAGCTATGGCAATTGCCGAGGTGATCAGAGTCCCCACAAGCGCGTTAAGAACGCCGTAGCTCTCCCGCGGGGGGTTCCAGTCACTTTTTAAAAACACAGCTAGCCCATCTCTTTCGAGAATGGGGTATGCAATCCATGCAAATAGGGCTATTAATGCGGCGATAATTACGACGTTCACGGCTGCTATTAGACGAAGACCCCACTTCATTTTGATAAACAGGAGTATGAAGGCCGAAAGGAGGTAGAAGACCACAACAAGCACTAGAAAGATGGTCATGTATTAAGAAACTCGGTGTTTTTTATGGCTTTACTTGCTGTAATGCATGGAGCCCTAACTGGGCGACAGACTCAGGTAGCGGTATGTAGCCCTCCACCAACTGGGTCTGCCCAATTGTTAAAACCCACTTGAAGAACTCTCTCAACAACGCGGCCTTGGTTGCGGCGTAGCCGTAGCCCTCAGCTGAGTAGTCCTTCCACAAGAAGACATACACGAAGGCCAGTATCGGGTAGCCGGCGGGGGGGTTGGTGAATTCGATGGACACTTGGTTCCAGTCGGCGTCTGGAGACGGCAGGGTGCCGTATTTCGCAACGTAGCGTCTTAAACCTGCATCGGCCCCGGCTGATACGGACTCGGCGGCGGGGAAGTAGAACTTTCCATCGTTGTCGTTTTTCAGATAGGCAACGCCGCCGACCTTGTCGTACTTGTCTCTGTTCTTCGACCAATAGGCGTACTCAACGTAGCCGATGGAGTAGGGCGTCTGGAGAACCGTCTGGGCGACGCCCTCGTTGCCCTTTGCGCCTGTTCCCTTAGCCTTCTCGTCAGCCGGCCACTTCACCGTATAGCCCCAGCCCACGGTCTGGTTCCAGGGCGGATAAGCCACAGCCAGGTACAAGGTAAACGCCGCAGTGGTGCCAGAGCCGTCGCTCCTGTGTACAGCCACTATGTCCTTGCATGGGAGCCTCAGACCTGGGTTCAGCTTCTGGATCCTCTCGTCGCACCACTGCCTTATCTCGCCCATGTAGATCAGCGAGATTACCTCAGACGTTAGGTTCAGGTACTTCCCAGTCTTCTCATATGCCACCTCCGGAATATTGTACACCAAGACAATAGACCCTATAACTACGGGGAATTGCAAAAACCGGCCCCTAAACTGCTCGTACTTGTTCCTTGGCATTGGGACGTCAGACGCGGCGAACTCCAGCTTCTTAGCCAAGAACTGGGCGGCGCCCGCACCTGAGCCTATGGACTGGTAGTTGACCTGGGCTCCCGTCAATTCGTAGAATCTCCTAGACCACGTAATCATCTGGGGGTTGACAAATGTTGAGCCGCCACCAGTAACGTTCCCGCTTAGACGAGGCGGCTGGGTCGTGGCCTGGGTAGTGCTTGGCGTAGCTTGAGTAGGGCTAGGCGTCTGTTGAGTGCCCTGCCCCACAGCAGAGGCTGGCTGTGTGTTCTGCCCTCCAGTTGTCCCAGAGCCAGGCGGCGTAGTTTTGCTGGGGCTAGGCGTTGTTTGAGTCGTGCCAGGCACCCCCGCGCCGGGGGAAGATGCCAGAAGCGCCAGTGCAATTGCTATAACCACAACCGCCGCGACAGCTGGGACTATTAGTTTGAGGTTCATGGCTTGGTGTACAAGCTCTGTGATTAAGATTTTTCATACGAATTTGCCGAACATCGGTGGAGATCCTAGAGCAGGCTTGAGTATATGCCATATGTTCCTCCCGCCTCCTTAGATATCTGTGTGGAGAGTGTCCAGAGTTGCCCAAGTGAACATAGCGGTTCAGAGCTTTCTGTAGGCTTCCACTTCTGTTCATAGGCTGTTGCGACGTCGAGGTGGCTCGGGAGGCAGGTTGCGGAGAGGGCCGCTTGCCTACCTAGGCGGGTGTCTACATCCCTCTTTTACCATCTTCT
>FPIC01006678.1_pt1 | contig 26343 bp, 33 predicted proteins | sample 1504481 | NCBI WGS metagenome assembly FPIC01 (sample SAMEA4475357, study PRJEB15587) | soil metagenome | biome: Soil; feature: Field | place: India | collected 2015-03-11 | depth 0 m
AAGCACCATAGTGCAAGGAGGTTAATGAAGGGACTTTTAGTTGGGCTTATTGAGAGTGGTAAAGAAGAAGTAAGAGAATCCCTTGAGGAACTGAAGGAGCTTGTAAGGGCGGTGGGGGGGTATTCAATAGGCTACATACTCCAAAAAAGGACCTCTCCAGACCCTAAATACTATGTGGGTGCGGGAAAGGTGGAGGAAATAAGACAGGTGGCTGAGGGAACTGGCGCTGATGTGGTGATATTTGATGCCTTTTTGAGCCCCTCTCAGGTGGCAAACCTTGAAAAGGCAATAGGTAAGAAAGTTATGGACAGGGCTGACCTGGTGCTTGAGATATTCTCAAGGAGGGTGCGTTCTAAGACCGCAAAGCTTCAGGTGGAGTTGGCAAAGCTTACTTATGAACTGCCGAGGCTATACGGAAGGGGAAAGGAGCTTTCAAGGCTTGGTGGTGGTGTGGGAACAAGGGGTCCGGGTGAGCAGGAGGCGGAGATAAGAAGGAGGTGGATTAAGAAGAGGATTCAGCAGATAAAGGAGGAGCTTGAAGACATAAAAAGGCAGAGAAGGGAGCAAAGGAAAAAAAGGGAAAGCTCTGGTGAGTTGAAAGTGGTGAAGGTAGCCCTTGTGGGATACACCAATGTGGGAAAGTCCAGCCTTTTAAGAGTGCTTACAGGCAGGGATACCTTTGTGGCAGACATGCCCTTTGCAACCCTTGACACAAAAACCTCCGTCAAGTTTCTATTCCCGGACATAAAAATATTAATAACCGACACGGTGGGTTTTATAAGAAAGCTTCCTCCGGAGCTCATAGAATCCTTTAAGGCTACCCTTGAGGAGGTGCAGGAGGCGGACATAATACTGCATGTTATAGACATATCCGATAAAAGGTGGCTTGAAAAGGTAAAGGTAGTCCAGGAAGTGCTAAAAGACCTTTCCGCAGATACAAAGCCCGTCATATATGTTTTCAACAAGGCTGATAGGGTAGTAGAAAGGGAGGAAGATATCAAGTATCTTACAGAACCAGCCTTTATGGAAGGCAGGGCTGTGGTAGTATCCGCCCAAAAGGGCTGGGGTATAAAGGAGCTTTTGACAGCCATAAGGCAGATGGTGGAAGAACTTCAAGAGGTGGAAAGATGAAGAAGGACCTTGTGGTGCTTGGTGCCCAGTGGGGTGATGAAGGAAAGGGTAAGGTGGTGGACCTCCTGTCCAAAGACTTTTCGGCGGTAGTTAGATATCAGGGGGGTAGCAATGCAGGGCATACGGTGGTGGTAAAGGGTCAAAAGTTTGTCTTGCATTTGCTTCCCACAGGAATGCTTCATGAGCATACAAGGGGCATAGTGGCTCAGGGCATGGTGCTGGACCTGGAGCTTTTAGTGAAAGAAATTGAGGAGCTTGAAGCGAGAGGGCTCAAAGTAATGGAAAGGCTCTACATAAGCGACAGGGCACACTTGGTGCTTCCTTACCATAAGGTTCTTGACTCCCTTTTTGAAAGAAAAGGAAAGATAGGCACCACCCTGAGGGGCATAGGTCCTTCTTACATGTTTAAATACGGACGTAAAGGTATAAGGGTCTGCGACCTTGAAGACAGGGACAGAACCTACAGGCTTATAAAGGAGAACATAGAGTTTGTAAAGGACCTGTGCGAGAAGATTTATTGTGAGAACCATTCTCTTTCTGCGGAGGAAATCTTTGAGAAACTCTTAGAAAACTACCAGAAGATAAAGGACAGAGTGGTAGATGCCACAAGGTTCCTGCTGGGCTTTGAGAGAAACGTACTTTTTGAAGGGGCTCAGGGGACGCTTCTTGATGTGGATATGGGCACCTATCCCTATGTGACATCCTCAAACGCCTCCGCCCTTGGGCTTTCAAACGGCACAGGGCTACCGCCAAAATACTTTTCCAACGCTCATTTCTGGGCTGTTTCCAAGGCATACACCACAAGGGTAGGAGAAGGACCCTTTCCCACAGAGCTTGAAAACGAGCTTGGAGAGCTTTTAAGACAGAAGGGTGGAGAGTATGGAGCTACTACAGGAAGACCAAGAAGGTGTGGATGGCTTGACCTTGTGGCTCTGAAGCATGCGGTGGATATAAACGGTCTTGACGGTCTTATCCTCACAAAGCTTGATGTGTTAGACCACTTTGAGGAGGTAAAGGTCTGTGTAGCCTATGAGGTGGAAGGTAAGGTGATAGACCATTTTCCTGCAAGCCTCAGCTGGCTTGAAAAGGCAAAACCAGTTTATAAGACCTTTAAAGGCTGGACGAAGAGCACAAAAGGTGCAAGAAGCATAGAGGAGCTTCCGCAGGAAGCTATAGAATACCTTGAGTTTATACAGGAATACCTTAAGGTGCCCATAGTGATGCTTTCTACGGGTCCTGAGAGGGAGGAGTATTTCTGGTTTGAAAGGGTTTATGCAAAAGCTGGCGGTTAGTTCAAGAATAGCCTTTTTTAACCATCTTTAGACAGAAAACAAAGCCTGTAGAAAGAGCCTGCAGGAAGGCAACCGTGTAGCCTGTAGGAAGGTCAAACTTAAAGGATAGAACAATACCCAGGAAGCTCCAGAAGGTGCCCCAAAGCCATGCAGTGAAAAGACCCTTTTCTAAAAGAATAGAGAAAAGGGCAGGAGCCAGCAGGAGAGAAAAGACCACTAAAATACCCGCCAGCTTCACAGAGCTTGTAAGGGTGAGAGAAAAAAGTATAAAAAAGCTTAGCTCTTTTAAAAAGCCCTTTAGAAAAAGTTCTCTCATATGCAGGAGAAGACCCACAAAGGCGTAAAAAAGGCATGCCTTTATAACTTCATGCACAGGCACAAAAAGAAGGTCTCCTGCAGTAAGTCTTTTGAACTCTTCCATACCATGGGCTGAGAGGGAAAGTACTAAGACGGTGGCGGAAAAGCCAAGGGCATAGAGAAGACCTATAAAGGCTTCTGAATAAGCACTTAGCCTCTGGGAGAAGGCTATAAGCAGGCTGGAGAGAAGGGCAAGGGTCAGGGAAAGATAGTATGCCCACTCTTCGTGAAAAAAGGTTAAGGAAAGGGCTATGCCAAGACCTGAAAATTGAGCCACCGCAATGTCTGCAAAAACTATACCCCTTTTTATGATATGCCTTCCAAAATAGGCGTGAATGCCCACAAGGGAGAAACATAACAGTAGGCTGGAAAGGAAAAGGTCAAAAATCATCCAGAAAGCCTCCTCAGTAAAGTATCAAATAGGTCAAAGAGGTCCTTTGTGTTTTCCGATCCCACATCGTTTGGTAAAACTAAAAGTTTAGCACCCAGTAGCTCTGCCACCCTCTGAGCGTATCCGTCTTTGCTTCTGAAGGCTTCCACCACCACAAACCTTGCACCCTGAGCCTGTTTTGAGAGGTTTTCTACATGCCTTGCATTAGGAGGAATGCCCGGAAGTGGCTCTACAGTTCCCACTGTGCTGATGCTATAGCGATTAAAAAGGTAGTTGTAAGTTTTGTGATACTGCACCACTTTAAGACCTTTGAGTTTTGAAAAACCTGCATCCCATTCCCGTAGCTTAGCACTCCACCTTCTTAAAAAATCCTCAAGGTTTGCCCTGTAGTAAGAACAGTTTTTCTGGTTAATCTGACACAGCCTCTCTGTTATAGCCTTTGCAAGTACAGGTACATTATGAGGGTCAAACACATAGTGTGGATTTCCTTCTGGATGCACGTCTCCCATTTCTCTGGAAACTCTTTGAGGCTTATCTATAAGCTCTACGAACTGAGAAAGGTCAAGAAAACCTTCTCTTCCGGGTTGTATCTTTGGGTTGTTTGATTGCTGAATCAAAGGAGGTAAGAAACCCATCTCAAGACTTGCTCCGTTTATCACAAGCAGGTCCGCCTGCCTGAGCTTTGCAATTTCTGAAGGTCTTGGAAGTACAAAGTGGAAATCCTCATAGGGTTTAGCTATTGTATTTACCTGCACCTTTTCTTTACCTATTTGTTTAACAAGGTCCGCAATCCAGCCGTAGGTGGCAACTACTTTAATTTGAGCAAAGGACAGACTAAAAAATAGAAAAAGTAAAGCTATAAGCCTCATGATATGCCTCCTTCTTGCTTTTTCCCTTCCAAGCCTCCTTACCCACTACAAGCTTTTTTGTGCTTATATAAGCTAAAAGACCCACCATGCTGGCTGAGGCTCCAATACAGGCAGGACATTGCCCGCATCCACACACAGAAAAGGTACCAAAACTAAGCATAGAGCTTGCACTTGGCAAAAGCTTGTAAAAGACCTTCATGTCTTCCTCCTTCAAAAAGGGGGCAAAAGCCCCCATAAGGTTTAGAAAGGATGAGCACCATGCGCTCCTATGGCAAAGTTAAACTGAAGGATTAGTTCTTTTACAGGCTTTCGCACACCTTCAAGATAGTAGGCTCTGTTTTCACCCACCTGCAACCTTATACGAGAAAACTCAGTGGGACTAAACTCAAGCATGGCATAGTAGGCAGGAAGGTTTTTAGGCAAGCCTCTATCCGTGCCATTTATCTTTACTTCATTTTTGCTTATAAGCTCGTATCTTATGCCCGCTCTCCACTGCTTGTGAAATCTTGCCACAAGCTGTGCATAAAAGCCCGATTGTTTTTTGCTTGTAAAAGGCATAACAAGGTCTCCGTTATCATCATAACCGTAGCTGGTTCCCTTCATGTCTCTATAAAGATACTCACCCTGAAAGGACACATACCTTATGCTGTCTATGGTGTATTTGGCAGTAAGGTCAAAGCCATAGAGCTTTGTCTTGCCTGCAAAGGTGTGCGATTCTTCCGTATCAAGGTGGTTTATCCTTGTCTTTCCAGTTGCATATGACAAGCCTGTAAGGAAGGAAAGCCTGCCTATGTCAAAGGAAGTTTTTATAAAACCCACATAAAGGTTGGGCTTTCTTGTATCTCCTACTTCTATATTACTACCCGTTCCATCTTTTTTAGTATTTACAGGAAAGCCCTCTGTTCCAAAGCTCTGTTCATTTTCACCCTGCAAAACCTCCACACCAAATAGAAGATAGAAAGGCACAGGTGCAAGCCAGTTTAAGTGAATTCCCTTTTCCACAAGACCACCATCTCCAAGAAAGACCTTATAGGGTAGCGGTTGAGTGGCAAAGTCCCAAGTGTGCGGATGCTGAGCATTTAATCTTCCAAATGAGCTCCTGAATTTACCCACTCTTAGCTGAAAGCCTCCCAGAAGTCCCCTTGTAACCGCATAAACCTCTTCAAGCTCCACCCCTTCTTCCGAAAATGGTATGGTAGCATACAGGTCAAAGTAAGGGTCTACTGGAGCATAAAGATAAAGCTCGCCATAATTTAGGTTAAAGCCCCTCTTTTCGTTGAGCTTACCATGACCATCATTGGCATGCGTGTAATATAACTCTGGAATTTCAAGTTTTTTAAAAGTTTGGTCATTTCTGTTTCTTGCCACAAAAGAGGTATCCGCTATAAAGGATATATCTGGTAAGAAAGCAGTCTGTTTGAAAGGAGATATCTGGTATGCTCTTAACCTCTCGTCAAACTTTGACCTTAGCTGTATGTTTCTATCCGCAGGTTCGGGCTTGCTCTTTTCTTTTACTTCCTCTTCTTGTCTTTTATCTTCCCTTTGAGCCTTCTCTAAGGCTTCTATCTTCTTCTTAAGCTCTTTGATAAGCCTTTTTTGTTCTTCCAGCTGACGCTTTAGGCTTTCAAGGTCTTCCTGAGCAAAAGAAAAACTAAATACTCCAAGCAAAAGCATAAACTTCTTCATGGTAATACCTCCTTACAAAGTTATTACTTGCTCCACCCCCAACTCCTGTGCCTTCTTGTATAGGTTCGGAAAGCATCCTATGGTGGCTCCTTCCACAAGCTGGTCTTCTATGTTTCTTTCCATACAACACTGGTCGCACCCCATGAGAAAACCTACTTTGCCTTCTCTTAAAAGTTTTGAAAGCCTTTCACCTATTGGATTTCCCTTCACAAGGACATAGTTGTTGTCAAGGAAGAAAAACATGCCTGTCACCTGAACAGGATGTATGTTTGCTTCAAGCTGGGGCAGTATCATCCTGCCCAGTATGTATGAAGCTGAATTAGGTGTGCTGAATACATAAACAACCTTCATGATAACACCTCCTGCAAATTTTTTTAGATGAAGGGAAAGGAAGTATAGGTAGTTTCCTTATGCAGGAGGTGCCCTGTCTTTGGTGCTCTTTGAAAGGATTTTTAAAGATGGTGTTTCTGGTTCTTCTTCTACAGGAAGAAGTTTTATTCTAAGACTGAGTTTTATCTGAGGCTTATATGAAGATGTATCTATCTGTGAATGTTGAAGGATACATACAGAACAATCTGTGTGAAGCTGGTAGTCTTCGTGGTGGTGTTCTGCGGAAGTAAAGTCCGCGAAGAGTAGAAGTAGAGCTGTCAGCAGTGTAAGAACCAGCCTCATACTGATATTAATTATATCAGGTCTCCGTCTTCTTTAATATAATAGAAACCCTATGGAAAGGGCTAAGTTTGGTGTGCTTACCATTTCAGACAGAGCCAGCAGGGGTGAGTATGAGGACATAAGCGGGAAATATATAATTGAATACCTCAAAGATGTGGTTAGCTCACCCTTTGAGATAATTTATCGCATAGTGCCGGACGAAAAAGAGCTTATAGAAGGTGCTTTAATACATATGGCTGATGTGGAAGGTTGCTGTCTTATACTCACCACAGGCGGGACGGGACCGGCTCCAAGAGATGTAACCCCAGAGGCTACGGAGGCTGTATGTGAGAAACTACTGCCCGGCTTTGGCGAGCTGATGCGTGCGGTTTCACTAAAGCAGGTGCCCACCGCCATACTCTCGCGTCAGACTGCGGGCATAAGAAACAAGAGCCTCATAATAAACCTGCCGGGCAAACCACAATCCATAAAAGTATGCCTTGACGCAGTTTTCCCCGCTGTGCCTTACTGCATAGACCTCATAGGCGGTCCCTACATAACCACCGATGAAACAAAGATAAAAGCCTTTAGACCCTCAAAGTAGCCCTTATATTACCGCTTCCTGTAAAACCTCAAAAGCTTCCCATCCTTTGCATCTATGAGGGCTGTACCCTCCTGACCCCTCACCCTATAGAAGCATTCACCTGTTTTCTTGTTTTGGGACAAATTTATGGCATGCACCTCTCCCACATACTGTTTTGCTACCCCTATAGCCCTTTCTGTGCCTATAGTATTCTGGCATTCAAGGGCAAAGCTCAAGCTAAATGATATAAAAAGAAGTTTGTACACCCTCATGCCTGCACCTCCCTTAATATAAAGGTTTCTTACTTTGTCTTCATGTTCCTGACCGCATCCTGCAAGGCACTCAGAAACTCTTCCGCCTTTTCTTCAAAGACCATCAGCCTGTTTCTTTTTTCATCTGTTTGCTCCGTTATTACCAGATAGGCAGAGCCGTCGCGCCCCCTTTTAACATCAAAGTAGTATGTCCTTTTTCCTGCACTCAACTTTTTGGAGTAAAGTCTTTCCCTTTCCACTGCAAAACCTCCTCCCTTTATTATAACAGCCCCCGAGGGGGCTTGATAAGTATTATAAAAGCTCTTTCACTTTTGCAACTACCTCATCATAGTTTGGTTCCTGAGTTATCTCAGGCACCAGCTGAATGTAAGCAATCTTACCGTCCTTTCCTACTACAAAGACAGCCCTTGCCAGAATACCTTTTAGGGCTCCTTCAGATATAAGAACGCCATACTTTTCCATGTCTCTGTAGCGAAAGTCTGAAGCTACCACTACGTTGCCTATGTTAAAGCTTTCACAGAACCTCTTCTGTGCAAAGGGCAAGTCCATAGAAACTACGCACACGAATACGCCTTCCATACCAGCCATCAGCTCGTTGAACTTCTTTGTTTCTGTCTCGCACACCGGTGTATCAAGAGAAGGAACTGCGACTATTACCTGCACCTTGTCGCTGGGACCACCTATGGCTATTTCTTGTAGGTCCTTTGTGACCACATAAGCAACAGGTGCAGGGTCTCCAACCTTAAGGGCTGGACCGCAGAGGGCTACGGGATTTCCTTTAAGATTAACTGTCTGTGCCATGACAGAACCTCCTTCTTAAGTTTGCTTACTATTTTAAAGGCTCTTTTCAAAAGTACAGATGAGCTAAATCAGTCCTTGAACTTGTATCTGAGGCTGTATAGGGCTGGTACTATAAACAAGGCTGTAAAGAAGGAAGATACAATTCCTCCCAGCATGGGCATGGCTATCCGTGATATAACCTCCGAGCCTGTTCCTTCAAGATATACCGCAGGTAAAAGGCTTGACAGAATGGCGAGCATGGTCATGCTTTTGGGTCTTATCCTTTTTACCGCACCCTCATATATTGCCTGATAAGGATTTTCATAGCCTTTTTCCAGAGCTTTCATTATATATACCACCATCACAATGCCCATTTCAGCGGAAATGCCAAGAAGGGCTAAAAAGCCTGCTATGGAAGCCACAGAGAGCTTATAGTCAAAAAAGTGCATGGCTACAAGACCTCCAAGGAGGGAAGAGGGCAGAGTAAAAAGCACAAGAAGAGTTTCAAAGAGCCTTCCAAGGCTCAGATACACTAAAAGCACGATGCTTAAAAGCACAAGAGGGATTATAACTTTTAGGTCCTCCATCGCCTTCTTCCAGTATTCATACTGCCCGCTCCAGCTATAATAATAGCCCGCTGGAAACTGCACCCTTTCCCTTATCCTTCTGTCGCCTTCCTCAATTATTTCCTGCATGTCTGCTTCAGGCTTTGGGGTGATATACACATAGCCCACAAGAAGCCCATTTTCTGACTTTATCTCCGCAGGGCTTTCCACCCTTTTTATCTCAGCCACCGCCTTGAGAGGAATGAGTTTGTTTTCAAGGGGAAGGACCAAGTTTTCAAGCTCCTGCCTGTAGTCTCTTGGAACGCCGAGGGTTATGCCATACCTTTCCCTGCCTGAAATGAAAATATTTACGGGGCTGTTGGCAAGGAGAAGCTCAAGGGTTGAAGTTAGCTCCTCTAAGGAAAGACCGTAAAGAGCTAACTTTTCCCTGTCTGGAATTATCTCCAGATAGGTGGCTCCTCCTATACGCTCTCCATAAACGCTTAAAAGACCTTCCATACCCTGAAGGGAGCTTTCTATATCCAAAAGTAGCTTGGATATAGTCTGAAGGTCGCTTCCAAAAACCTTAATTCCCAGAGGAGTCCTTATGCCCGTGCTTATCATATCTATTCTTCCCCTTATGGGCATGGTCCAGCTGTTTATTACGCCGGGTGCCTGAAGGGCTTTGTCAAGCTCCGAAAGGAGCTTCTCATAGGTCATTCCCTCACGCCACTGGTCTTTTGGCTTTAGCATTATGGTGGTCTCTATCATGGATAGGGGTGCGGGGTCTGTAGGTGTATTTGCCCTGCCTGCTTTACCAAAAACACTTTCTACTTCTGGAAAACTTTTTATTATTCGGTCTTGAAGAACAAGCAATCTCTGAGCTTCCTGTATGGATATGCTGGGAGCTGTAGTGGGCATATAAAGGAGACTTCCTTCCTTTAAGTCTGGCATGAATTCCCTTCCAAGCCTTTCATAAAGCAGGTAAGAGGCAGGCACAGAGAGAACAGCAAAGGCTAAAAGCACGTATCTAAACCTTATGGAAAGTCTAAACAGAGGTGTATAAAGAACTACTAAGAGCCTGACTAATGGATTTTTTTCTTCTGGAATTGCCCTGCCTCTTCCAAAGTAGTAAAGAAGCACAGGAAAAACTAAAAGGCTGAGAAGGGAAGCCACCAGCATGGCAAAGGTCTTTGTAAGCACAAGGGGAGAGAAAAGCCTTCCTGCCTGACCCTTGAGGGCAAGCATGGGCACGAAGGATACCGCCACCACAAGGAGGGCAAAGAAGATGGGCTTTCCCACCTCCTGAGTGGATTCTAATATAGCCTGCACAAGTTCTTTCCCTTCCTCCCTCTTTCTTTCAAAGGCTTCCACAAGTACTATGCCCGCATCTACCATAGTGCCTATGGCTATGGCTATACCACCAAGAGACATAATGTTGGAGTTAATGCCAAGGTGGTTCATCAGTATGAAAGTACCAAGTAAGGAGAGAAGTAAGAAAATAAGCAAAGCAAAGCTTAAACTAAGGCTTAAAAGAAACACTCCTATTACCACCACAACCACCACGGACTCTTCTACGAGTACCCTCCAGAGGTGTTTAACCGCACTTTCTATAAGCTGTGAACGGTCATATACAGGCACAAGCCTTATATCTTCCGGTAGTCCTCTTTTTACCTCTTCTAACTTCTGCTTTACTTCTTTTATGGTTTTATAGGCGTCCGCTCCATAACGCATGACCACTATCCCGCCCACCACATTACCAAGACCGTTGTAGTCCGCAGTCCCCATACGAAGGGCTGGAGTTTCCACCACACTTGCCACATCTTCCACCTTTACAGGAACGCCTCCCACTTCCTTTATGACAGCCTTCTGCAGGTCTTCCTTAGAGGTGGCATAACCCCTAAGCCTTATGAGAAACTCCCTTCCGTTTATCTCCACGTACTTGCCTCCCTTCTCAGCGGTAGAAGAAGAAACCGCTCTTGCAACATCCTGAAGGGAAAGGTTATAAAACCTTAAAAGCTCAGGCTTTACCAACACACGGTATTCCCTTTCAAAGCCCCCTACAGAAGCCACCTCAGCCACATTTGGCACGGAAAGGAGGGCATACTTTATGTAGAAGTTCTGAAGGCTCCAGAGCTCATCAAGGCTCCTCTTTTCTGAGTAGAGCGCATACTGATAGACCCAGCCAAGACCGGTGGCATCAGGACCAAGCTCCACCCTTGCCTGAGAAGGAAGCTGGCTTCTTATGGAAGAGAGCTTTTCCAGAACCCTTGAGCGAGCCCAGTATATGTCTGTCCCGTCTTCAAATATTACATAAACCAAGGAATAGTTGGGCATTGAATAGCCCCTTACCGCCTTAACCTTTGGAAGACCAAGCATGGAGGAGGTGAGCGGATAGGTAAGCTGGTCCTCTATCACCTGAGGAGCCTGCCCCATCCACTCAGAATAGACTATCACCTGCGTGTCTGTAAGGTCTGGAAGTGCCTCTAAGGGAACTTTCCTCAAGGAGTCAAGACCGTAAAGCAGAAGAAAGATGGAAAAAATGACCACCACAAGCCTGTATCTCAGTATGCCTTCCAAAATCATCTTAAAGACCTCTTCATAAGCATGGCATTTATTGCCACTATGAGGGTGCTTGCACTCATGAGCAGGGCACCAACCGCGGGCTTTAGAACAAGACCCCAGGGCACCGCCACACCCGAGGCGAGGGGTATGGCTACCACATTGTAGCCCACAGCCCAGAAGAGGTTCTGAGCCATCTTGCTAACCGTAATCCGTGAAGCCTTTATCACCTTTGCCACATCCCTTGGGTCGCTTTTCACAAGGACAATGTCCGCGCTCTCTATAGCCACATCTGTTCCCGAGCCTATAGCTATACCCACATCCGCCTGCACAAGGGCTGGGGCATCGTTTATCCCGTCCCCCACCATAGCCACCCTCATACCCCTTAACTGAAGCTCCTTTACCTTCTGAGCCTTCTGGTCTGGAAGAACCCTTGCAAAGTATTCCTCTATGCCAAGCTCCTCCGCTATGTGCTTTGCCACCTCTTCAGCATCCCCCGTTATCATAATAACCCGCTTACCCATACCTTTAAGCTCCCTTACAGCCTCATAAGACTCTTGCCTTATTTTGTCCGACAGGGCTATTGCCCCAGAAAGCCTTCCATCTACAGCCACCAAGACCACCGTCTTCCCCTGCGACTCAAACTCCTTAGCCTTTTTTAAAACCTCATCATCCTCTTGAACCCCAAGCTCCTTCATAAACAGGGCGGTTCCAACCGCCACGTTTTTACCTTCCACCTTGCCCAGCACACCCCTTCCGGGAAAGGCTTTAAAGTCCCTTACCTCTGGCGTTTGCATGTCTTTTTCCAGCACCGCCTTTACAATAGCCTTGCCTATCACATGCTCTGAATATCTCTCAACAGCACAGGCAAGTCTTAAAAGCTCTCCTTCTGACAGGCTTGGAGAAAAAACATCTGAGACGCCAAAGACCCCCTCTGTTAGTGTGCCCGTCTTGTCAAACACCACCGCCTCAACACCTTTAAGCATTTCAAAGGCAAGCCTTTTCCTTATCAGTATGCCGTTCCTTGCAAGGTAGGAGGAGGATATGGCAACCACAAGCGGTATGGCAAGACCAAGAGCATGGGGGCAGGCTATCACCATGACGGAAACAGCCCTTTCAACCGCGAAGGATAAGTCTTTTGCTAAATAGACCCAAACAGAGAAGGATATAAAGCCTACAAATACAGCTATCAGGGTGAGATAGAAGGCAACTTTGTCTGCCATATCTTGAAGTCTTGTTTTTGATTCTTGTGTTTCCTTCACAAGCTTTATGACTTGACCTACATAAGCTTCTTCTCCAGTCTTTTCAACCTTAACCTTGAGAGAACCTTCCATGTTTAAGGAACCGCCTATTACCTTATCCCCTAAACTTTTATAAACAGGCTTTGATTCTCCTGTGAGCATAGCTTCGTTTAGATAACTTGAGCCTTCCACTACAACGCCATCAACGGGTACTTTTTCACCGGGTTTTACAAGGACTATATCCCCGGGTGTAAGCTCGGAAACAGGAACTTCAATTATTTTATCCCCTTTCATAAGGTTTGCCTTTGTAGGCATAAGCCTCATAAGCTCCTCAAGAGCCTTTGAAGCCCCGAGTGTTGACCGCATCTCTATCCAATGTCCCCATAGCATCACTACAATAAGCGTAGAAAGCTCCCAGAAGAAGTCCATCTTCATCTGCAAGGTTGCATATAGGCTGTAAAGGAAAGCAGCGCTTATTGCAAGGGCTACAAGGCTGAACATTCCCGGCTTTTTCTTACTTAGCTCTTCTAAAGAACCCTTTATAAAGAAGCTTCCTCCATAGAGGAATATAAGGGTGGAAAAAAGAGGAGGGATTGCTCTATCTCCATAAAACTCAGGAAGCTCAAAACCTAAAAGCCTTTGAAAGCCCTCTGAAAAGGCAAGGACAGGAAGGGTAAGCAGGCTTGAAACGATGGCTTTTTTCTTTATATCCTCTATGTGGTTTCTATGCTCCATTCTCTTCTTATGGTGGTGTGCATGCATGTCTTAGCCCTTCAGCAGATACTTAAGGAAGGCACCTATACCAAGAAGAAGGAAAAGCACCACAAGAAGGTATAAAAGACCCATACCCCATCCCATTCCGTGCATATCCCACATCATGTTTCCACCTCCTTTTAGTGGATATGTCCCATATCAAGGTGCTGTAAAAACTCCTTAGTAATATCTCTGAACTGATACACCTTCTTCTTTCCTGCAAACTTCTGGGCGGACAGCCTGCTTCTGAAGGGAGCAAGGTCATGACCCATTGGACCCTCCTCTATAGGCACGTAAAAGGCTTTTGTGCCATCTATCCACTTACCGCTCTCATAGTCCTTTACCCAGAGCTCCGCCACCTTGTTCCTGTTTTCAAAGTAGAACTGCAAAATGTGCTTTGGAGACTCCGCATACTTATAAGAGCCATCCTTAAGCTTTACCTGTGAGGTGAGCTTTGGGTCAATATTTACATCCATACCGCAGACTACGCACCGCTCACCCTTTGGTGGTTCTTTTGGTTGGGCTAAAACAAGCAAAAAGCCAAGCAGAGTAAAAAACAGTGCCTTCTTCATATTTACCTCCTTACCACTTTGTACTCTTCCTCATACTCTCCTCTCCCGCTCCTTATGCCGTGCATGGAAGCCACACCCCTTATGCTTTTGTTTTTGATTGCCTTTCTTACACCCTCTGGCTTTACATGACCCTCTATGAACCTACCTTCATAGACCATCGTATGACAGGAGCGAAGCTCCACAGGCACCTTTAGCCTTTCTTTTACCTCCATAAGCTCCTGAGGGCTTATACTGACCTTTTTGAGCTTAAAGCCTTCTCTCTCAAGCTTTGAAAAGTATTTTTCACAGCAGTTGCAGTTCTTGTTGTAGTAAGCGGTTATCTCACCTGCAAAGACAAAAGCCGTTAGTAAAAGCAGGGCTGTAAAGGCTCTCATGTCAAAACCTCCAATTCACTTAAGGAGTTCTTCCATCTGCTTTTTCATCTGAGGGTTGTTTTCCAGAACCTTTTTCATTGTTTCCCTGTGCTGAAGCATCGTGGAAATAAGCCTCTCCATAAACCTTGGGTTCTCCATGAGTGTGTTCATCATCTGCTGTCTGCATTTTTGCATATGTTCCATCATGGCTTTATGCATCTCTGGGTCTTCCATCATCATAGGCATCATCATTGGCATCATGGGCATGGTGCTTTGTTCGCCGTGCTTGTGCTCCTGCTGGGCATAAAGGACTGAAAAACTGCCAACTGCCAAAAGGACTCCTGCAAGTAGCTTCCTCATAGCAAACACCTCCTTTTAAAATTTTCTTTATGGACTTCCTTCTTTACTTTGCCGGGCTTTTTATCTTTACAGGCATACTGCTCTACCTTCTTTTTGCCTACAGCAGGTTTATGAGCAAGGGCTAACTCAGTGGTGATGCTCATGTGCCTTTACCTCCTCTCCATAAAGTCCTTTTAGCTGAGCTTCTGAGTCCAGAAGGAAAGTACCTTTTATCACTACCTTCTCACCTTCCTTTAAACCTTCAAGCACTTCATAATACCCCTCCGCCCTTCTTCCAAGTTTTACAAACCTTGGCTGATACACACCGGGCTCTACTTCCACAAAGACCACCTGCCTTTTTCCCGTATCTACCACCGCGCTTTCCGGCACTGCCAGTGCCTCACCTAAAGGCTTTTCAAAATAAACCTCCACCAACTGATTGACTTTAAGCTTTATGCTTCTGTTGGGAAGGCTTATCTTTACCCTTAAAGTCCTTGATTCCTTGTTAGCCTCTGGAAATATGTAATCTACAAGACCCTCAAAGCTTTCCTCTGAGCCAACAGGAGTTATAAGAACCTTCATACCACGCCTTATGGAAGAAGCCATAATAAATGGCACCTCCGTCACTACCCAGACCTTTGATATGTCCGCTATTCTGTAGGCGGTTTCCCCCGCCTTTACATAACCGCCCGGCGAGACTTTTCTTTCAATTATTACCCCGCTGTAAGGTGAGCCTATCACTTCCCCAGCCTTAAGGTATGAAAGCTTCTCAAGGACAGCCCTTTCAAGCTCCCTTCTTCCCAGCTCTTTGGCAAGCCTTAGCTCCTCTTTTGCCACCTCCACCTCAGGACTTAAAACCCTCATAAGTGGCTCTCCTTTTGAGATGAGCTCTCCCTCAAACCTTCCAAAAGTGTCTATAACCCATGCATCGCTTCTTAGGGTCACCTCATAAACCCTTGATAGGTCGTAAGAAACATAACCCACTACAGAGAAGGACTCCAATAGCTCCTTTTTTTCCACAGGCATTGTTTGAATGCCCACCAGCTGAAGGGCGGAGGGCTTTACCTCAATTAGCCCCTCCTTCTTTTCTTCCCTTTGAGCCCCGGGCTTATAAGGTATGTTTAGGTCCTGTTTATAGACCTTTCCATCCACCTGAAGTACCAACTGCCAGTATCCAGCCATGCTGAGGTTTGCAGAGCCTTCATACCTTCCTATACTTATCTCCTTCAGAAGGGCATCTTCCCTCATCTCCCCCATGCCCGGCATAGGTGGCATATAAAAGTAAAGGCTTTCTATTTTCTTCTCTGGCTTCGTCTGAAGATATAGCAGGTTTTTACCCACCTTGAGCGTTCCATCGCTCGTATATAAAAAGACCTCAAAGCCCTCAGCCTTTATGCTAAGCACCTGTTTATATCCTGAAGGTACGCCTCCCTCAGACTTTTTCCCCACAGTAAGGTATAAGCCTACCGCTACCGCCAGAACCAGAAGAGGCAAACTAAGAAAAAGAGTCCTTTTCATAAGAACACCTCCGCTCTTATGTAGACCTTTTTAAGCTCTCCCTCCAGCTCCAGAAGGTTTGTCCTGAGCTCCCAAAGTTCTCTGTAGAGCCTTAAAAGGTCTCTGAAGTCCGCCTTTGTGTATCTGTAGGCAAGCTCAAGGGCTTTAAGCTCCGCTTCCTTCTCCCTTATTAGCCTTTCTGTTAGCTCCTTTAAAGTCTTTAGCCTTTCTTCTTCAACACGCAGTGAGTTTATCTCCTTCCTTACCAGAAGCCTCAAGTTCTCAAATTCCCTTTCTTTTGCTTTAACCTCTTCTAACTTTTCAAGCACCATAAGGTCTTCCCTTTTTGACTTCCTGATAGGAAGACCAAAACTCAACCTCAAGCTAAACATGTTATCAAGCTCTGGTCTTATCATATATTCCGCCATAAGCTCAAAATCCGGAAGGTATTCTACCTGCCTTCTTTCCACCTCTTTCTTTAGCTTTTCTCTTTCTTTTTCAAGCACACGCAGAGAAGGAAAAGCTTCCTCTGAAAGAGCTTTTATGTCTATTTTTTCTACCTTTGGTTCTTCGCCTTTTAGCTTAAAGGAATCGCCCACCAGATAGTCCAATTCTTCTTTCAAAAGCCTTACTTTTGCTTCCCTGTCCTTTATTTCCCTATCAAACCTTATAAGCTCAGCCTTCAAAGAGAGCAAGTCAGACAGATTTGCCCTACCAAGCTTATAGTTTGCTTCAGTAAGCTTTTCAAGAGCCAGCAACTCCTCTTTAGCCTTTGCGTATAATTCAATGCTTTTCATCGTATAATACCAATCTATATAGGCAAGCTTTATATCTCTTATTAGCTCTTTTCTTGCTTGATTTTCCTGAGCCTCTAAGAGACTTATCTCAGACCTTACCACCTTTGCCTCTCTTTCCCTCTTTACTGGAAGCACATACATCTGACCTATACCAAAGGACATACTGCTCATAGGTTCATACTTGCTCGGATACGGTCTGTTTAAAGGTAGATTATTAAGTCCAAAAGTCAAAGAAGGGTTTGGAAGACTTTTTGAATATTCTTCCTTGCTTTTCAAAGCTCTTTTTGTATGTTCATATACCTTTAATCTTGGTGAATTTTCAAGGGCATAGTTTATTAATTTTTCAAGCTCCTCTGCGGTGGAGAAGGAAAAAAGCGTAAGAAGGAAAAATACACAGAGCATGTGGAAATTATAGGTATACATGGAGTTTAATTCAAGTCTTTTATTTCACTTTATTTTTATAGATAAAAAGCATAACTTTACCGTTAATTTTATCCTCTCTTAATGCGCATATATGCGTGATGCCTTCTTTTAAACACTCATAAACCTCTCCACTTTTCCTGTTAATATAATAAACCCTATCCTCCTCATGTTTTTCTTCAGAGAACTCTTCCAAGCTAAGAACCTGAAACTCTAAGGGAACTCCTCTGTATCCGTAAGCCAAGCCCATTATAATGGCTAAGGCTTTATCCTTTTTTACATCAACCCTGTGCATTAAAGCATTTTCTTTCTTCTGAGGTATGCGGGTATCTCTTCAATTTCTGGCGGTATCGGTTCTATGGTTGTTTCTGGAACTGCTCTCTTCAATCCTTCCTTTATTTCTGGCTTCTTTACCACTTTAAACTGCGCCATGCTCTGGGCGTTTTCAAAGTCTGTAGCCACTACCGCCACCCTTATAAAGTTTTCTCTGTCATGTTCAAGCATTGCACCAAAGATTATTAGGGCATCTTCGTGGGCGGATTCCCTTATTCTTCCTATGGTCTCTTCCACTTCCCTGAAGGGCACGTCCTCGCTTACCCATAGGGTCACCAAAAGCCTTCTGGCACCCTGAATGCTATTGCCTTCTAAAAGTGGGCTCGTAATTGCCTGCTCTACCGCATAGTCTCTTCTACCATCACCCTTGCCTTCACCCATGCCTATAAGGGCAAGACCTCCCTTCTCCATAACAGTTCTTACATCCGCAAAGTCCACATTGATGAGGGCTGGTGTCACCACTATGCTGGTTATGCCCATAACAGCCTTTGCAAGCACATCATCCACCATTTTAAAGGCGTCCTTTATGCTGAAATTCCTGTCCGCCAGCTCAACAAGTTTTTGATTATTGACCACTATATAAGTGTCAACCGTATCCTTTAGTTTTTCCAAGCCCTCAAGGGCTACCTGCATCCTCTTGGGACCTTCAAAATTGAAGGGCTTTGTAGCCACCGCCACCGTGAGAATACCCATGTCTTTTGCTATCTCCGCTATGATGGGTGCTGCACCGGTGCCAGTACCACCACCCAGACCCACCGCTAAAAACAGCATGTCAGTATTTCTTAATATCTCTCTTATTTTGTCCGCATCCTCAAGGGCAGCCTGCTCACCTATTTCCGGCTTTGCGCCCGCACCGAGGCCTTTCGTCACCTTTTCTCCAATCTGTATCTTGTTAGGCACCGCTATGGATGACAGGTGCTGAACGTCTGTGTTTATGACAAAAAGCTCTACACCTTCCACACCCTCAAGGAACATTCTATTTACCGCATTTGAACCACCCCCTCCTATGCCAAAGACCTTAATCCTGGTAGGGTTAAGTGCATCCATCTCACTCCTCCTCATTTACATTATATCCCTGAAAAAGGATTTTATTTTCATTAAAAGGTTGTAAACATTAAAACTGTTATTGTTTTCCCTGTTTTCCGTATAACTTCTACTTACCAGCCTCTCTTCCGTATGTTTTTTATAAGAGAGCTTTATAAGCCCTACCGCAGTTGCATAAGCCGGGTCCTGCACCTTTTCCTTAAGCCCCACAATGCCAGTAGGGAAACCTACCCTTACAGGAAGGTCAAAGTATCTTTCCAGAAACTCTTTTATTCCAGCCAGCTTGCTTGAGCCACCCGTGATTACAATGCCAGCGTGCAGTGTATCCAGATTTACACCCTGAGAGCTCAGGCTTTCACTTACCCTTTCCATTATTTCTTCAAGCCTTATCTGTATGACCTCCGCCAGCTGTTTTCTGCTTACGGCCACTTCCCTTTCCTCACCCCTCGGCTTTATCTTCACCCTTTCCGTTTCATTGACCACATCCGCCAAAGCATAACCGCTTTCTATCTTTATCCTCTCCGCCTGCTCGTTCGTTATCTTCATAAAATGGGCAATATCCTTCGTTATGTTAAGACCCCCCATTGGAATTACTCCCGTGGCAAGGATAGAACCTTCTGAAAAAACCGCAAAGTTTGTCAGCCCTGCCCCCATATCCATAAGCAGGACACCTTCTTCCTTTTCTTCTAAGGTTAACACCGCTTCAGCGCTTGCAATAGCAGAGGGGAAACGAGCATTTATGGACAAACCAGCATTTAAAATAACCTTCTCTGTGTTTTTAACAAGGCTTGAGCCTATTTTAACTATATGCACCTCAGCGGATATCTTTGAACCGAGCAGTCCAACAGGGTCTATAACACCTTCCTGTTCATCAAGTATGAATTTCCTTGGTATAGCATCAAGTATTTCATATCCTTCTTCCTTTGAACGCAGTATGGCTTTTTCAATAAGCCTTTGAATATGACTGTAGTCTATTTCTGCAGGCTGTGGTGCTATGTTTAAAAGGTCCTTTTCATTCTGGCTTTTCAAGGTGGGACCAGATAAGCCTAATACCACTGAAGATGTTTTAACTCCTGCCATTTCTTGTGCGTCTTTCAGAGCGGAAGCAACTGAAGCCACCGCAAGGTCTAAGCGCGTAATGTAGCCCCTATCGATGCCCTTTGAGGGACACTCTCCAAGCCCTATCACATGAATATCGCCATAGCTATCCACCTCAGCCATAAGGGCTACTATCTTACTGGTGCCTATGTCAAGGGCGGTTAATGCCTTCATCTCGCACTCCCTCTTACTATTACTATACCTTCCGTATCCACTTCAATTTCCCTTGCCCACATATCATTATTATAAGTTTTATATGCAGATAATGCATTCTTTATTGATGTGGTGTTTAGTAGGAAGGGAGAAGGCAAGGTGAGCCGAATGCCCTCCTTTGTATAAACTATCATGTTTAAATCTGTAGCATATGCTTCACGTATATTGTTTCCGAGGCTTTCAATCAAATTTTTTATTTTATTAAAGTTTTTGTTGATAAGTTCTATGTCCTGTGTGTATATGATGTTAACAGGTTGTGCGTAGGGTGAGGTAAAAGGTGTTCCTTCTGAATCATAGAATATAACATCATTGTCCTTTATAGCTGTTATAAAGGGCTTTCTCTCCTGCACATATATGCTTAAACTTACCCCATCTCTCCCGAAAATCCTGTGAATTCTTAAGTCCTTGACCGCATTACCGGTTGCCTTATTTATATTACTCATCAAACCCTGTTTATTTATAAATAGCCAGTTATTTTTAAACCTCTTTATCTCTTCCACAACTACGGCAGGCGGTATGGTTTCTAAACCTTCCACATATAGTTTCTTAATCTTAAAAAAGTTTATGTTGTCTGTAAAATGTGGCACAAAGAAGCCAGCAAGAGCCATTGCGAAAAGCCAGAGGAAGGAAAGCACATAACCTATGACTGTCCCTCTTCTCCCTCTTTTCATGGTTAAAATAATAACATATTCAACAGGGATTTGAAATCAAGCCCTGCCCTTTTACAAGCCATAGGAAATAAACTAAGCTCCGTCATACCCGGTATGGTGTTCGCCTCAAGTATGTATGCGTCTCCCCTTTCTGATATTCTGAAGTCTATCCTTGAAAGGTCTTTAAGCTCAAGGAATTTATGGGCTGACAGTGCAAGGCTCTTTAACCTCTGTGCCAGCTCTTCCTCTTCAATGAAAAGGTATTCGCTCATACCCTTTGTGTATTTGCTTTCATAGTCATATATGCCTTTTTTAGGTTTTATCTCTATGGGTGGTAGGGCTATGTTTTTCAAGACTGCCACCGTAGCATCTCTGCCCTTTATAAACTCTTCTACCATCACCTTATTTGAGAGCTTAAAGCATTCTTTTACAGCCTCTTTAAGTTCATGCTCATCTTTCACCACATAAAGCCCCACGCTTGAACCCTGGTCTGCCGGCTTTACTACCGCAGGGTATGTGTCCCATCTCGCTTCATCATCGGAGCTTCTTAGGGTTATCCATCGTGGCACGGGAAGTCCATGAAAGCTGAGAATTTTTTTTGTTATATCCTTGTCCATGGCTATGGCACTGCCCAGCACTCCAGAGCCCACATAAGGTATGCCAAGAAGGTCCAGAAGACCTTGAACTCTTCCGTCCTCTCCATAAGTGCCGTGAAGGGCTATAAAAACCTTATCTGGTTTTATCTCAAGAAGTTTCTGGCAGAGGTCTTCTGTGATGTCAAGGGCTATGGCTTCATGACCAAGCTCCTGCAGAGCCTTAAGGACCGCCTGCCCGCTTTTCAAAGATATCTCTCGCTCCGCTGACCTTCCACCCATAAGTACCACCACCCTCAACGAGCCGAACCTCCTCTTCAAAGTTTATGCCAAACTCTTCAAAGACCCTCTTCTTAGCCTCCTGAATTATTTTAACCACCTGTGAAAACTTACCTTCACCAAGATTTACGAGAAAGTTGGCATGAAGTTCTGAAAAGGCAACATCTCCTACTCTAAAACCCTTCATGCCCGCCCTTTCAAGAAGCCTTCCCGCATATTCTCCTTCTGGATTTTTAAAGGTAGAACCGCTTGTGGGCAGATGCAGGGGCTGTGTAGCCTTTCTTTTTTTCCTTATAGCCTCATATTCCTTTTTTACTTCCCTGTTTGTCCTTTTGAACTTAAAGACCGCCGAGACCACAACGCCCCACTCTGGAAAAGGTGAATACCTGTAGGAAAAGGGTATTTCCTCCACCCTGACCCCATGCAGGTTTCCTTCCCAGTCTAAAAAGAAAACCTCCTTTAAAAAGTCTTTTGTCTCCACGCCAAAAGCCCCTGCGTTCATGGCAACCGCACCACCCACCGTGGCAGGAAAGCCCGCCAGCCTGTATATGCCTTCCAAATTCTCCTTTAGAGCAAGACTTATAAGCTCCTGAAGACTTGTGCCTGCCTGGGCAAAGACCTCAAAGCCTTCTCCACTTCTCTGAACCTTTAGCTCTCTGAAAGCCTTCATGTGAAGCACAAGCCCATCAAAGTCTCCAAATATGGTGTTTGCACCCCTTCCAAGCACAAAAACCCCCAAACCCTTATCTCTTGCAAAGGCAAGAGCATATATGAGCTCCTCAAGGCTTTTCGGACTTGCAAAGTATCTGGCAGTACCTCCTATTTTTATGGTGGTGAAGGGTGAAAGCGAGACGTTTTTTTCTATGAGCATGGTTAAACTCTGGACATTATATAAAACACCAGCCCTGCAGTCAACGGCACGATAAAGTTATCGTCTATTTTTAAGGGTAAAAGCTCCACAAAAGCACTAATAAAAGAGACTAAGAAAGCCCTCCAGAAGCCCACAAAAGGCAGTAGAGCCAGAAAGGAGCTTAAAAAGAAGGCTACGCCACCTTCAAGGCTTTTCTCTCCTATTCTTGTTCTTCCATACTTCATACCCACAAGGCTTGCAAAGGCATCGCCCACCGCCAGCACCACCACAGAAACCATCGCAGGCTCTCTGCCAAAAAGCAAAAGCACCATGTATATTCCAAGGTTTGCCCAAAGAGCCTGTATGGAAGGCTTTGAATAATTTCTCTCTCTTTCAAGCAGATAAACAAGCCTGTAATAAAAGCTCAGCCCTTTTTCAAAAAGCCTGAAGATGGTGGCAAGGTTTATCATAAGCACGACAAGAAATAGAGCATGCAGTAAAAGGGAGGAGAAAAATTTAATGGGAAAAAGCCAAAGAAGAATAGCACACATATGGAAGAGCTTTCTTCTTGTTTCCAGCTCCTTTATAATTTCTAACATGTTCGTGTATGAGCCAACAAACCCTAATCTTATTTTAATCCACCTTCATGGCTTTGCCAGCAATGTGAGCGGTAATAAGGTGGCACTCCTCAGGGAAAGGTCTCTAAAAGGCAGGTATTCCTTCTTTGCCATGGACATGGATTACCACAAGACCACCACCACAAGAACCCTTGAAGTGCTTGATGCCCTTTTGGCTGGCTTTTCTCAAAAGTATCATGAGATATGGCTCTCTGGAAGCTCTCATGGAGCTTATGTGTTGCTGAACTACATGAAGTTTTACCCTCAGAGGAAGATAAAGAGGCTCTTTCTCTTTGCACCCTCCTATTCCACTCTTGACCTTACCTTGAAGGAGCTGGGGGAAGAAAAGTGTAGAAACTGGCTTGAAGGGAAGGAGGAACTGCACTTTGTAGAATGTGAAACTGGGCTTGAGCTGACCATACATAAGGACTTTGCGAAGGATATACTCCAAAGGGGCTATGAGATAATAAGGGGAGGCGAGGTTTATTTTCCTGAACTTCCTACTTATGATATATACATCTTCCACGGAAACATGGATAAAGTGGTGCCTGTAGAACATTCAAGGCTTTTTGTCAGTAAAGTTAAGGTAAGCAGGTATGTGGAGCTTGAAGATGACCACCGGCTGAGCAGTGCTTTTCAAAAGTTGGTGGAATACTATCTATGAGAGCTTTATTTGATAAAGGTCATAGCAAGATAGCCTGCAAAGGCAATATTATGTTTCATCAACTGAAGGAGGTGCTGATATGTTTGAATACAGCGAGAAGGTTTTAGACCACTTTTTAAACCCACGGAATGTGGGCGTTTTAGAGGATGCAAACGCCATAGGGCAGTGTGGAAACCCTGCCTGTGGAGATGCTATGCTATTTACCCTTAAGATAAACCCCGAGAACGATGTTATAGAGGATGTGAGGTTCAAGACCTTTGGCTGTGGCTCTGCCATAGCGGTTTCTTCTCAGCTGACAGAGATGATAAAGGGCAAGCCTATAAGCTACGCCCTCAACCTTACTTACAAGGATATCTTTGATGAGCTTGGCGGTCTTCCACCTCAGAAGATACACTGCACAAACCTGGGGCTTGAGACACTCCACGTGGCTATAAAGGACTACCTCCTCAAGCAAGGAAGGGTAGAGGAAGCCATGCGCATACCCGACTGCTACGAGGAGGAGGAAGAGGAAAGCAGAGAGTTTGAGTTTCTTTCCACATGAAGGTGAGGGCTGTTGCTCTTTTCTCCGGAGGGCTTGATAGTTCCTTAGCGGTCCGGCTTCTTCAGGACCAGGGCGTGGAGGTCAAAGCCCTCCACTTCTATACGGGCTTTTGCATAACTGAACACAAGAGACGCCTTGGACTGAAGAGGGAAGACGGGTCGCACTATGTGAACCCAGCCTTGAGGGCAGCAGCCCGCCTTCAGGTTCCTGTGGAGATAGTAGATATATCGGAGGAATACTTTGAGATAATCCTGAACCCTAGGTATGGCTACGGCAAGAATGTAAACCCTTGCGTGGATTGTAGAATCTTTATGCTGAGAAAAGCAAAGGAAATAATGGAGAAGGAGGGCTATCACTTTGTGATAACCGGTGAGGTGCTGGGTCAGAGACCCATGAGCCAGACCTTTGAAAGGCTTATGCTTATTGAAAGGGAAGCCGGGCTTGAGGGTTATATTCTTAGACCCCTTTCCGCAAAGCTCCTTCCAGAGACCATTCCGGAAAAGCTTGGATGGGTGGACAGAAGCAAACTTTTAGACATAAGGGGAAGGAGCAGAAAAAAGCAGATAGCCTTAGCCCAAAAGTATGGACTTGAATACGAACAGCCCGCAGGTGGCTGCTGCTACCTTACAGACGAGAACTTTGCCTACAGATTTAGGGAAGCCTTTTCTGTAGAAGGCAGGATTACAAGAGACGACCTTATCCTGTTTTCTGTAGGAAGGCATTTTAGACTGCCCTCTGGTGCAAAGCTGATAATGGCGAGGAACGAAGGGGAGGTGAGGTTCCTGCAGGGCTTCAGAAGCAGGTATTCTTATGCCTGCAGAAGGGATGGCAGGGGCACCTTTGCCCTCATAAAGGGTGAGCCGAAGGAAGAGGAATTAAAGCTCATAGCAGACCTTATAGCCAGATACTCAAAAAGAGAGCCCTGCGAGGTCAGTTTTAATTTAAAGGGAAAAGAGTTTTATATTTGGGGAGAGCCTGTGGAGGATTCTGTAGCGGAGGCTTATAAAATATACAATAGGAGCGAGGCAAAATATGGAGCTTGAAAACATAAAACCCGATGTGGTTCATGATGTGGTGGGCACCTTCTGCCCCGTGCCTATAGCGGAGACTGCCAAGGTTATCAAAACCATGCAGTTGGGGCAGGTGTTAGAGCTTATAGCAGATGACCCGGGCGTGGTGGAGGACATACCAGCCTGGTGTAAGGCTACCGGTCAGGAGTTTTTAGGGCTTTACGAGGAAGATGGTGAATACCACCTGTTTGTCAAGAAGGTGAAGGAAATATGAGGGAAAGGCTTACCTTTGACATAAGGCTTTCAGAGCTTATCCAGATACTTCCCTCCGCAAAGGAGGTGCTTATGAGATACGGCTATTCCAAGTTTGTAGAAGAAGACATAGAGGATGTGGTGGTGGACAAGCTAACCCTTAAGGGTTTTTGCAAGCTGATGGACCTTGATGACGAAGCTCAGGGAAATCTCTGGCAGGAGATACAAGATTTATACAGAGATACGGAGGATTAGTCATGGAAGAAAAAGAGCTTAAAGAGGTGGAAGAGATACTTGAAAAGATAAGACCAGCCCTTAAGGAACATCATGGAAACCTTAAGGTGGTGGATATCAGAGAGGGTGAGGTGTATCTTCAGTTTGAGGGTGGATGCACCGAATGTCCCATAGTGGATGTGAGCGTCAAAAACGTGGTAGATATGGCTATTAAGGGTAATCTTAGCTGGGTCAAAAAGGTGGAGATACTCCAGCCCAAATATCATATAGGATGACCATAAACGGCGAGAGCCATGTTTACGGCATTGTGGGATACCCCGTAAAGCATTCTCTATCACCAATTTTTCAAAACTCAGCCTTTGAGTTTTTTAACCTAAATGCCGTTTATGTGCCCTTTGAGGTAAAGCCAGAGGACTTTGAAACCGCCCTTAAGGGCTTCAAAGTTATAGGCGTGAGGGGTCTTAACATAACCCTGCCCCACAAGGAAAGAGCCCTTGAGCTTTCTGACTTTCCAGACGAGCATGCAAAAGCCATAGGCTCTGCCAATACGCTCAAATTTACAGAGGAAGGTGTCTATGCTTACAACACGGACTGGATAGGCTTTTTGAAGGCTCTTAGCCAGCTGATGCCTGAAATTAGAAGCAGGGAGGTTCTGCTTCTTGGTGCAGGAGGGTCTGCAAGGGCTGTGGCTTACGCCCTCAAAAAAGAAGGGGCAAGGGTATATGTGTGGAACAGGACTCTTGAGAGGGCTGAGAGGCTGGCGGAGGAGTTTGGTTTTCAGGTGGTTCAAAAACCGGAGGAAGTCCTTGACAGGGTGCAGCTTATAGTGAATTCTACATCTTCAGGACTAAAGGAAGATGACCCGCCCCTCTTT
>FPIC01022398.1_pt1 | contig 26301 bp, 28 predicted proteins | sample 1504481 | NCBI WGS metagenome assembly FPIC01 (sample SAMEA4475357, study PRJEB15587) | soil metagenome | biome: Soil; feature: Field | place: India | collected 2015-03-11 | depth 0 m
AATACTACTATTATTTTATACAGGAGGAATTGAAGCATGAATTTGAAAGACTTAAAAGCATTGAGTTTTACATTCAGATATGTAAAATCGGAATCAAAGCTTTTGATTTTGCTTGTTTTGTCAATAGTTTTCTTTGTTATACTTTCGGTTGTTTCTCTTTTACCACCCTACTTCTCCAAACTTGCTTTTGATAAGGCTTTGATCAACAAAAATTTGGATTTACTAACTAAGTATGTTTTGATTATAGCAGGGAGTTATTTTCTTAAAAGCATACTGAATTACGTGTGCGCTGGAATATTCACGTTCTTCAATCAAAAGGTTATCTTAGCAATTAAAAATGACTTGGTAAGTCGGATCTTGAGATTACCATTGGAATTTTTTTCAAGCAACGAAAGTGGATATATTATCTCCAGATTCCGTGAAGTAGATTCTTTGAGTGCCATATTCTCTTTGCAAAGTTTCAAGTTAATTCTGAGTATCTTTGAATTCTTTGGCGCAGCTTTTATCATGTTTACCATGGATGTTAAATTGACAATCATCTTGATGCTCTTGATTCCAGTTTTTTACGTTATTTCCCATATATTCAGTTCAACATTCACAAAAGTTACCGACCAGACAATGGAAAAAGGAGCGGTTTTTCAAGGAAAGTTCCAGCAATCGATAAGCGGTGTGGAAGAAATTAAAAGACTGAATTTAGAAGAAAAAGAAGCAGAGAACATAACCAAGACAAATAAAGAGTACGCCAAGTTAATGATCAAGTATTCTATAGTAACGGCACTTGGGTCAGAAGTGATTATGTTGCTTTCGTCTTTAGTAGGAGTACTTTTACTCTATCTCGGTGGACGATCAATTGTTCAGGAAAATATGACCATAGGTACATACATAGCATTCTCTGGATATTTCGCAAAACTTTACGCACCTGTGATAAATTGGAGTTTAAGCATCTACATGTTTAAACCAGCGTTCGTTGCTTTGGATAGAATAGAAGATTTCTTTTTGAAATATCCGTTAGAAGATGATGAGAATAAAATAAAAGTGGAAAGTATAGAATATATAAAAATGGAAAACATAAATTTTGCTTATCCTAACAGAGAAGCATTGGTTTTAAAAAATTTCAATTTAGATGCAAAAATAGGTGATAAAGTGCTGTTAAAAGGACCAAATGGAAGTGGTAAGTCGACGGTGATAAGATTGATCTTGGGATTTTTTGAAAATTACGATGGAAGAATATTAATAAATGGAACAGAATTGAGGGAACTAAACAAAAAATCATTAAAGAATAAGATCTCTATAGTTTCGCAAAAGATCTTTTTATTCAACGATACCTTAGAAAACAACATAAAGATAAGTGGTGAAGTTGAACCTGAAAAATACGAGGAAGCTCTAAAGAAATCTGGATTGAAAGACTTTATAGAAAAATTGCCTTTAAAAGATAAAACCTTGGTTGGAGAAAACGGAATGAGTCTTTCAGGTGGAGAGATACATAAAGTAGCAATAGCACGTGCAATTTTAAAAACAGACGCACAGGTATTTATATTCGATGAGGCAACAGCACACTTGGATGTTGAAACCAAAGAGTTAGTCAAGAAATTTATAAAAGAGGAGTTAAACGATAAGTTGTGCATAATAATAGATCATTCAGACTATTTTGATAATTTATGTAATAAAATAGTAGATTTAGACACAAAAACGATAAAAAGAGGTGAAATGAATGAATAACAATTTTCTTGTTTGCAAAAACGATGAAAATAAATTCTATATCTATGATAATACAACAGGTTTAATCTTAAACGTTGATAAACTGTTCTTAAAAATTATGGATAAAATGATTAATTCTAATTTTCTGAACAAAGAGAGTATTTATAGTAAGCTTGATAATGACATAATTATGAAATATAATCTTGAATATTATGAAACGTTTATAAGAAAATATAAAGAATTGAGAGTACCATTTAACGATCATTATAAGAAAAAAATTAGTAAGAGAAGTCTAAAAATACATATTGAAACACTAGGTATGAAACAATTAATTTTTGAAATGACTCGTCAATGTAATTTGAGGTGCAAGTATTGTATATATTCTGACCATTATTGGCACCACAAAAAATATGAAAATAGTACAATGGAAATTCGAACCGCTCACAGAGCAGTTGATATATACATGTCTATCTTCTTCAAAATTCATAAGTACAATCCAAAAAGAAGACCTGTCTTTACTTTCTATGGTGGCGAACCATTATTAGGATTCAGAAATATCAAAAACATAGTGGAATATATTTTATCTAAGTATGGTGAATTCAAGCCTATTTTTAATATGACATCAAATGGAACTTTATTATCTGACAAGGTTCTTAAATTTATAAGTAATATAGAAGATTTTTATATATCAGTAAGTTTAGACGGACCAAGAGAAGAACATGATAGAAATCGGATCATGCGTGATGATAGTGGAAGTTTTGATATAATCTACCAAAATCTGACCAAAATAAGAAAAATGTACCCAGAAATTTTTCCACGGGTAAATTTACTAGCTTGCTTTGATTTCAAAACCAACATTTCAAGAGTTGCTGAATTCTTTGAAAATGACAAAAACTTACCAGCTCTGATGAGAGTAAATATTGTAGAACCTTTGTTTACAAATTATTATCGAAATTTCAGTAAGCAAGACAGAGATAGTTTTTTAAGAGCGTATTCTGAAAAACAAAGTGAATATATTGAGAATGCAAAACTTAATAGAAGACCTTCTAGATACATAGAATTGATGTTTGAAACTTCTTTTTTATCTGTATACAACAGATTTAAGTTCTATCATAATAATATCTTTTTTGAGGCTTTCACTGGTACTTGTATACCAGGAGATAAATTATATGTAGACACTGAAGGAAGATTCCATATTTGTGAAAAAATAAACGGCAATTTTCCTATAGGAAATATCTACGAAGGTTTAAATCTCGAAAAAGTATCTGAAATTATTGAGAAATACAATATAGAAGTACTATCAAAATGTAAAAAGTGTGTGATCAGCAGAATTTGTGGTTCTTGTTACGCTACTTTTGCTGCCGACAAAACCTTCGAAATACCGGAAGGTTTTTGTGAAAGTAGAATAAAATCCACAAAAGAAACTATAAAAAGTTTGATAGAGATTCTCATCCATAATCCAAAATATTTTGAGAATAAGCTTTTAAATGTTAAAAAAAATAGTTTCAATTTCAACGATTCACATTGTATCTATTACTAATTCTTACATCCTGTTCTGTATAAAATAATATTGGTATCACTTACCAAACAAATGATGTATAACTTAGTTAAAGTTAGCATCTGCCTTAAGCTCTGAGCTTGCACATTGGTTTTAGCTTTCTTTCTTAACATATTTTTAAGTAACGAGCTTCCAAGCTCGTATCTAAACACAGAACAGAGGGCGAACAAAAGGAGGGATTTGATTGATTAAAGTTTTGGATATATCTAAAACATTTATTTCTAAGAAAAAGAAAATTGAAGCGGTAAAGAATTTTTCTTTTGAATGTTATCCTGGAGAAATTTACGGATTGCTTGGTCCCAATGGTGCTGGGAAAACTACAACACTCAGGATTATCTCCACACTTATAAAACCAGATAAAGGAAGCGTGTACGTAAACGGTATCGATAATCAAAGTCAGCCAGACAAAGTCAGGAGTATGATAGGATTCTTGACCGGTGAAATGAAGGTTTCAGGCAACTTGTCTGGTCGAGAATTTTTGAAATTTTTTGGAAAACTCAATCACATGTATGAAGAAAAGATAGACCAAAGAATCGAAATGCTTGTTGAAATGCTTGAAATGAAAGATTTCATCGATAGACCACCAACAAAATTATCAACAGGTATGAAACAAAAGCTTTCAATTGCTATAAGTCTAATTCACGACCCACAAGTAATAATTTTCGATGAACCAACGAATGGACTTGACGTATTTTCTGCAAAAGTTGTCACTGATTTTCTAAAAGAGATGAAAAAACAAGGCAAAACAATCATAATTTCGACGCACATAATGTCTGTAGTCGAAAAACTATGCGATAGACTTGGGATAATATTCAAAGGACAGTTGGTAGAAAATAGCACAATTCAAGATATAGTACATAAACACGCGTTAAACGATTTAGAAGATGTCTTTTTCAAATATGCAAAAGAATTTGGAGTGATTGAGAATGTTTAACGATGCATTACTGATAATGAGGAAAGAACTTAAGAATCTTTTCAGAGACAAGAGAACTATTTTCACATCACTTATATTACCACTTTTGCTATTTCCAGTTGTTTTTGGAATAATCGGATTCGTCGCAAAATTGAAAAGTCAAGAAAATGAATCCACAAAATTCACAGTATACGTTGAAAATTACTCAGAAAATAACTTAATCGTGGAAGAATTGAAAAAATCAGAAAAATTTTACGTTGTTGTTGGACAAATCGATAGTAGTTTGATAGAACGAGAACCAAATAATCTTGGACTTATAATTGAATCCAACGAAGGGAAGTTTTCTGTTACTATAGTTTACAATTCACTGAGAGAAAAAGGTGATTACGGTGCTCAGAGGTTAAAAGAATTGCTCACGAATTTTAATAATAGTCTCATATCAGATGAGTTAGTAAGACGTGGTATTAATCCAGCAGAATTAAATTTCGTTGATATAAAAGAGAAAATAGTAAGCATGAAGGCTGAAGAAGATTCGGAAAAAGCGAGAGCTAAAAGTTCGTTTACTCAAATGCTTGCTGGGCTTGTTCCTTACTTTTTATTAATTTACTTATTTTCCGGTTCAATGGGACTTGGAATAGATGTAACAACAGGTGAGAAAGAACGTGGAAGTTTAGCAATATTACTTGTTAATCAAGTTTCCAGAACATCGATAGCTCTTGGAAAGATGTTGTACCTTATGCTCATGTCAACGATAACAGGAACTCTAAACGTGATTGGCTTCATAATCGGTATATACGTTCAAATGAAGTTTCTATCATCCGAGAACATACCTTTCGCAGTAGACTTAAATTTCGTTCAGTACTTTGGAATATTCGTTTCGGTAATCTTGCTTGCTTTACTGGCTGCTGGGATAGTAATCTTAGCTGGTAGTTTGGCAAGGAGCGTCAAAGAAGCAAGTGGATACGTAACTCCGGTTTATTTAATTGTGCTGGTAGTTGGTATATCTACGATGCAATCTGAAGGAGCAAAACCCATCTATCAGTATGCAATACCAATTTTGAACATAATATACACCATGAAAGACTTTTTCATAGGTACTTACACACTTGCAAGAGTTGTGTTGATGGTAATTGTTAACAGCATAATCATAGTAAGTCTTGTTTATCTTGTTGCCAGAGTGTTTAATTCGGAGAAGGTACTCGAGGTTAACGTTGAATAGCTTAAAAGCCCCGCACGCGCGGGGCTTTTTTGTATTTATCAAATAAGTTCTTTAAAACCTTCTCCAAAGACATTTCTTGCTTCGTTAACTATAAAAAATGCATGTGGATCTATCTGTCTCAATTTTGAAATGAATTCGTGGAGTTCTTGACGTTTTAAAGCAACTAATAAAACCTTCTTTGCACTCATTGTATAACCACCTATCCCTTCAAACATTGTTACACCCCTTCCAAGTTCTTCAAGAACAAATCTCCTGATATCATCCCATTTTTCAGAAACAATCCATACATTAACAGATAATTCCAATCCTTTCATTACAAAATCGATCGTTGTTCCATTGATGATAATTGCCAAAATCGAATACATACCTGTATTTAAATCGTAAGCAATTCCAGCGGATATACCTATAGCAAAGTCTAAAAACAATATTGTCATTCCCATAGGAAATCCGAAGAATTTGTTAAGTATCTTCGCTATTATATCTGTTCCTCCGGTTGACGCATTTTGAGAAAATGCGATAGCCATACCTATAGCTGTCAATATATCTCCAAAAAACACAGAAATGATCATATCACCTTGGTATTTGAAAAATGGCAATATTCTACCGAAAAGGTCAACTAAGAAGTTCAGCAAGAATGTACAGTAAATTGTTTTAAAGCTAAAATCAAATCCAACAATCAAAAAAGCAGTCAAAAATAATAAGCCGTTGATTATATACATCCATATCCCAACGGAAAGATTTACAAGTCTGTTTAAAACTATTGCCAACCCAGATGCCCCACCAGCTGCAACACTGTTGGGAATCAGGAATATCGAAAGACCAAGAGCTGTTAAGAGTACTCCCAAAGAAGCTAAAAAATATTCTTTTAAAATTACACCGTAATCTTTCTTAATTCCCATGGAAATTTCACCACCACAACTCCAAACTCTTTTAGCTTTTTCTCTTTATATTTAATAGTCCCTTTCTCACCTTCGATAATGGCACCGGCATGTCCCATCCTCTTCCCTTCTGGAGCATGTCGACCCGCAAAGAATATTTTTATGTTTTCCGCTTTAAAACCTATACTGAGCGCATATTCAACACCTTTAACTTCTTCCTCACCACCGATCTCGCCAATCAAAACAACTTTCTCATATCCGAGTTTCTTTACTATTTCAAACGCTTCTGAAACATTTGTACCAACTACAGGGTCACCGCCAAGTCCGAGTGCAATACCAACACCATCTTCTTCACTGATATTCTTAGCAACTTCGTACATCAATGTTCCACTACGTGATATAATGCAAATTTTTCCTTCCTTAAAATACCTTTCTGGCATTATTCCAAGTTTTACTTTTTCTTTTGGATGAATAATTCCTGGACAATTCGGACCTATTATTGTTAGTTTGTTATTTTTTACAAATTCCACCATCTTAAGTGTGTCATGTAGGGGTATATGCTCTGTGATAACAACAAAGTTTTTTACACCGTTTTGTACAGCATCAACGAATGCATCGTACATGTAAGGTGCTGGAACAAAAAATATGGCAGTATCTGGTTTCATATCTGTTTCACTCAACGAATTGAAAATGGGTTTACCAAGAAACTTTTTTACATCTTTGTTCTTGCTAACACCACACACTATATTTGTACCGTATTCTAACATCTTCTTGGTATGGTAACTTCCGTATTTACCTGTAATACCATAAACACACACACTATTTTCTCTCCAAAACATAGTAGTTACCCCCTTTTTTCTTTTGCAACAGGTTTTCAACTAACTCTTTCATATCCTCAGCAACTTCAATACTAATTGATTTAAGAATCTCTTTTGCCCTTTCTTCGTTATTACCAGACAATCTTACAAAAAGATTAATGTATGGATATTCATCATGAAATTCTTTTATACCTTGAGCAATCTGGATGCAATCGGTAATTCCGCCAAATATGTTCAAAACTATCACATTCGAAAATTCTTTTATCTCAAACATTGCTCTTAACAATTCATCTTTTGTAGCTCCACCACCTATATCGCAAAAATTAGCAGGTTCAAAACCGTACTCTTTTAACATATCTATAGTTGCCATAACAATCCCAGCACCACAACCTATAACTCCGACATCACCGTTTAGTCGGACAACACTGCTATCTTCAGATTTTCCTATCCAACTTTGTCTGTAAAGTGCATTATCATCAACGTGAAAAACAGCATCTAAAAGATAATGCTCTCCCATATGTATTCCAATTGGATTTATCTCAAGTAATGTCAAATCATATTTCAAAAACACATTCCTTAATTTTTCAGCAGTTTTTCTTATATCATTTGGTAATTCATCTAAATTATTTGTGTGAATAATCTTCTCAGGATGCAATTTTGAATACTCTTCGATATCTATTCCACCATTTTTTGAAAATACGTACATAAGATTTCTTGATGACCTATCTATTGAAATGGAAAAATACCATTCAGCATCGTGTTCAATAAATTCTTCTATCAGAACACCAGCTGGAAATTCTCCTTTTATCGGTTTAGTAAGTAACTCATCCAGTACGTTAAGAGACTCTTCCAAAGAGTAACTAATTCTGACACCTCCAGCTTTCATACGCCCTCCAACAAGTACTTGCGACTTTAGTACTTGTGGGAACCCAAGTTTCTTAATCCTTTCAATCTCTTCCTTACCGTAAGAGCCATTCAAGAAAATACCTTCAGGTACTTTCAAACCTTCTTTCCTCAATATCTCTTTTGCCACATACTCTTGAACCTTCACGTTAAACCCCTCCTTTTCCAGTTTTCAAAAGCAAAAATTTCCCAAAAATCTTTGGTTTTTGGGAAAAAACATTCCTACAAAGGCAGGTCTCCCGACTTGTGGATCATCCTACTCTGCTCGCCTTCCCAGCACAAGCCAGTGGCATTTGAGCATTTCGTCCCCACTTACGGTGGCCTGACCGTCCCGGACTTTCACCGGAGTTCCCTATTAAGCCTTCGCACCTTTGCAGGTTTGGAATATTTAATTTTCTGTGCTACTTCTAAAATTCTATTCCTTTTCTTGCTTTTATCCCCTTTTGATAGTAATGTTTTACTTCTTGCATATTTGTTACTAAATCTGCTATGTCTATAAGTTCTTGAGGCGCATATCTTCCAGTTAAAACTATCTCCACATTCACCGGTCTATTTTTGATTACATCAATAACCTGCGATATTTCGACCAATTTATAGTATATCGCTACGTTTATTTCATCTAATATAACAATATCATACTCTCCTGACATTATAACTTCTGTGATTTTCTTAAGCCCGCTTTGTGCAAGGTCTATGTCTTGCTGAGTTGGTTTGTTTTTTATAAAACAATTCCTACCGTACTGTTCAATGACAAGGTTTGGCAAATATTTAACCGCATCAAGTTCACTGTATTTCATACCTTTTATAAACTGACCGATGTACACTCTTTTTCCTGCGCATATCGCTCTTAGTGCAAGTCCAAATGCCGCTGTTGTCTTTCCTTTACCGTTTCCCGTGTACACATGTACGTACCCCATCTTAAAGCTCCTTTCTGTGCCGTTTTAGTAATTCATACAAAATGGCATTTTCTTGTTGAGATTTTAAACCAATTCTTGTGTAACCTTCCATTCCAAAATCGTGCATTTTTCTTGTGTGTATTTTGTTTTGCCTTGCAAGTTCAAACCATTTTTGTTCATCTCCAACGTGACAAACGAAGTAATTTGTTAGTGATGGAAATTCGATAAATTCGGCGAATCTTTCTCTTTCTTTACCATGGTAAGTTACTGTATTTTGAATAAATTTCTCATATTCTTGTTGATTTTTGATTATCTGATCAATCACACCGTATCCCATTCCACCTATCGCCCACGGAGATCTGTAGTGTTCAAACAAATTTGCATACTTTCTTGTTTTAACATACCCAATACGTACTCCGGGAATGCCAAGTATTTTGGTGAATGTCTTAACTAAGATCATATTTTCGAATTTGTCTATATCTATAGGTACGATTTTCTCTCTTGGAACAAAATCGATGAAGGCTTCATCGAGAACGAATGTTACTTTATCACCGTACAAATAGTCAATTGTTTCGATGAATTTTGAAATATCTTCGTAAATCCCTGTTGGATTGTTTGGATTTCCCGTTATAAGGACAACTTTACCATATTTTTTTATCTCTTCATCTATAATTGGCAACAATTTTTCAAATTTAAGATTTTTCTCTTCAAGTATCCACACTTTCCTTACATTCGCACTTGAAAACGTCGCCACTCTTTCGTACTCTGTGTAATTTGGTTGTGGGATTATCACCGAAGCATTTCTCATTATCGTCCATCCGATGATGTGAAAAGCCTCGGTTGCCCCAGCAACGATTACACTATCGTGTCCGAATACTTCTCTGAAATCTTCTTCTATCCACTCTACGTATGTGTATTTCTTTTCGTATTTCATATTATCTTCAAGAATTATAAAATCTGGAACGAATGCATTTACAGAAATGGAAAAATCGATAACATTCTCATCTTTCACGCCACCATGCACGAAATTATCACCACGCTTATCAAAATAAAGATAACTTTTTTGTACAAATCTAATCCACGTTGCACATCGTCTTTTTCTGGTAAACGACCGTGGAATTTGTAATAACCTACCTTCTCAAAACTTACACCTAAGACTCCGGCAAATGCACTCATCGGATACGTTGCGTTTATCTTTATGCCGCCGTATCTTTTCAAATATTCCCAGCCTCTTTTTGGATTGAATAACAAAATTATAAGTGCTGTTAACCTCGAAGGTACGATGTTCAGTAAATCATCAACCCGTGCGGGGAATTTTCCAAACCATTCGTAACGTGATGTTCTGTAACCAAATAGTGCATCGTAGGTATTGATAACTCTGTAAGCTATCGCACCGTATAAACCAAATAGTGTATAGTAAAGTAGTGGACCTGTGATACTGTCAGAGATATTCTCAGAAAGACTCTCGATTGCGGCTGAGTAAAGGCGCGGTTTATCAAGTTTACTAACATCCCTTGAAACTATTAAACTTACATGTTTTCTAAGTTCATCTTCATCGTCGACTATACAGTTCTTAACGTGAATATACAGAGCCTTTATCGAAAAGCTGGCTTTCAGCAAATAAACTTTTAGGATTAAGCTCAGCCAATATATTTTGATTGAATTCATACCAAAAACTATAAAAATCCAAAAGCATATCTCAGTAATCAAAGAGAACATCCCAAGAAAAAATGCGATTGCATTGTTTTTCTTTGAAGTGTACAATTTATCGAAGAACTTTCCCAAAAATCCCATGTACACAACTGGATGTAATTTTGCTGGATACTCACCGAACACAATATCTAAAGCAAGTGCGATTATTAAAATCAATACCTTTTCCGTCATGTAAACCTCCATCAGAAAATTCCAGTATCTTCCATTATTTTTTGCACATCGATGCTTTCTTCCATAACATCGGCTAATTTATCTATGCTTTTGTTAAGAGACTCCTTGTAAGATAACCCACTAATTTCAATTCCGAGAGTCTTTAAAAAGCTATTTCTAAAACCATCGTTGTTGAATATACCATGTATGTACGTTCCCCAAACTTTGAAACCATCGTTGAAAGCACCGTCTGTAATTACTTGATTCCCAACTATGATTTTGAATATACCATGATTAGCATCTAAGAACTCCGTTTGTCCAAGGTGTATCTCGTATCCTTCCAAGGTTTCGTCTGTGAAAAAACCGATGTCTTTAACCATCTTTGCCGTTATTTGACGTGTCGTTTTGTTAGTTCTGAGCACAGTTACGGTATTCAGAAATCCAAGCCCATCGATAGTTTCCGTATCACTTTCCATCTTTTGTGGATCGTGTATCTTTTTACCAAGCATCTGATAACCACCACAGACACCGATTAACCTACCACCATCTTGAACATATTTTTTAAGAATATTCTCAAAGCCAGTTTTTCTGACCCAGATTAAATCAGAAATCGTATTTTTTGAACCAGGTAATATCACTAAATCAGGCGTGCCAAACTCTTCAATATTACGAACAAATCTCAAATTCACTTCTTTTTGCATTTTTAAAGCATCGAAATCATCGAAGTTGGATATGTGTGGATAAAAGATAACACATATATCTATCTTCTTATCAGCACTTTTGGCAAAGTCTTCGATAGTTGCAGCATCTTCTTCAGGTAAGATTAAGTCATTGACATAAGGCACTATTCCAACAACAGGTACTCCAGACTTTTCTTGGATTATATTCACACCATCGTTGAAAAGATTAATATCTCCTCTAAATTTGTTAACAATAAATCCCTTAACTAACTTTTTTTCTTCCTCTTCCAAAAGCCAATAAGTGCCCAAAAGTTGTGCGAATATTCCACCACGGTCTATATCACCAACGATATAAGTAGGAGCGTCTAAATACTTAGCGATAGCCATGTTAACTATATCGTTCTGCTTCAAGTTAAGTTCAACGGGACTCCCAGCACCTTCGACGATTACAAGCTCATGTTCGCTTTTCAACTTCTCAAGAGATTCAACAACCACATCCCAAAGGTATCTTTTTCGTTCGTAATAATCTTTGGCGTTCAAAGAATTCCACACTTTACCACGTATGATAATTTGAGATTTCGAATTGCCCTCAGGTTTAAGCAAGACTGGATTCATGTCAACAGTAGGTTCTATTTTGCAAGCGATAGCTTGAAGATACTGCGCTCTTCCAATCTCTCCGCCATCTTTGCACACAGCTGCGTTATTTGACATATTTTGCGCCTTAAACGGAGCAACTCTGATACCTTTACGTGCGAATATCCTGCACAGACCTGTAACGATTAGACTCTTACCTGCCGAAGACATCGTACCTAAGATAACTATCGCTTTACTCATAGAGTACTCCTTTGAACAATTTCTGATATATGCATTTGATATATCTCATCAATAGGAAGTGGATAAGAAAAAATCGGTCCATCGTAAACAAGCGTATGATATTCCCCATTCTCACCGCACAAATCAGCTCCCACTTTCTTGGTAAGTTGAATAAAATCCTCGTTTAATTCTTTGCCTAACAACTCTTCAAAACCTTTTTTCACAGACACAACACGTGCTTTGAAACCTAATCGAAGAAATTCGTAAAAAATATCCTCTCTTTCTTTTTTCCACAACGGTTCAAACACACTTACATTTTTAGCACTACACACTCTAACTATCCAATCAAGGTGTTCTTGCAAATCGATATCACCGAAAACACCAACTCCTTCGGAAAAATGCTTTTCAAGAACATTACTAAAAACCTCTTTGTAACCTTTCCAAGAAGCACAACCGTGAACCATCTTAACTCCTATACTATCAGCTTGCATTTTTATAAACTCTGGTCTTAAGCCATGTGCCCGTGTTCTAAGACAATTTTCATCGAACATCGTGAATATATAATCCACTCTACCAAAGAACTCTTTTGCTTTGAAAAAAGCCAGTGCACTATCCTTACCACCACTCCAAGACGAAAAAATCACTCTTACATTATCCTTTGAATCACCGTTAAAAAACATAGTTTTCCTCCTTTAACAACGCAAAATTTCGTTATACAACAACGCTAGTACTCTTTCAATGTTGTTTAAGACTTCCCTAAACACACCATCGTACCTTCTTTTATCTTTCGATTTTTTGTACCCAAAATATTCTCTCTCTGCTTCTTTCAAGAAATGATTTTTGATCTCTTCGTTTTCGGGATCTTCTGCCAACTTTGCAAGAAAAACAAAATTTTCAATATGTCTTACAATCCTCTCCAATTCGGGTAGCATTTTCACTTGGTAAGTCAAAAGACTCCATGTCTTATTTACAACCTCGTCTGAAAACGTATAAGAAGACAACAAATCTAAAAGTTCTACAACTAAAAAATAAAGCGTTTGGTATTCGGAACCTCTGATATTTCTTCTCCATGCATAGAAAAAGTCGTATCTTTTGTACATCAACATACTTTTAACAGCGCAGTCAAACGCACGATATAAGTATCCGTAAACCTCATTCAAGTATCTAATCGTTTCCTCCTGTGACTTGGATTTTACTGATATACTTTTAGTCGAATCCAATTTAAAATCATTAGTTTCTAAAGAAAAGTAATCCTTTAAATTTCCGAAAAATCCTATTCCTGCTGAGTTTGGTGTATCGAAATGTATTGTTGTAGCTAATACGTAACCTTCACCGAATCTCTCAAGCATCATCACAGGATTTTTTTGCATCATATCTTTAGAAAATAAATTTCCGTGGTATTGAATTGTTCCCAGATAACGATGAAATTTCAAATATTCCCATGGGATATCTGAAATATAAGCTCCGTCCGATGGTTCATCAAAACGTGCTAATACCTTGACTTTCGAATTTAAAACCTTAAACTTCGGTGGATACCAAAGAAATTGTTCTAGATCAAGACCATTCGTCAAAGGATGTTTATAAAATTTAATTTTTGCAGGACCACTAAATATTTTGACACCTTCTTTATCCCTTTGAATATCGATCAAATTCAGAAAACCATTACTTGCAAGGCTTGCCCCACCGCAAATGCCAAAATATAGACCACCGTTATTTAAAAATTCTTTTAACTTAGCCTTCGATTCTTCAGAAAACCATTGAAATTTATTCTCAGACCAACCACCTGGAACAAACAAAGCTTTTGAATGTTCAAGACCTATCACATCGGAATTTTCTAAGAAAACCACATTGAATTTCAGATTCGCTTTTAATAACGCTTTTATCATCCAAAGACCATAAATACCTGAGTCGTTAATCAAAACACTAATCATCTACTCCGCCGTCCTTTTTGAAATGTGAACAATTTTTGAAACTTCGGAAAAGTAATTTAAAAAAGCGTAATCATGCGTAGCAATTACAACTGTGACATTGTCTTTCCTTAACTCAAATAACTTTTGAATCAAGAACTTTAGATTCTTTTCATCAAGATAATTTGTTGGTTCATCCAATAAAACCACTTGTGGTGCAGTTATCAACACACTTGCTATAGCAAGCAATTTTTTGTACCCGTAACTCAACTTAAATGGATTATTTAATACGTACTGATCCAAACTCCACTCAATTAAAAATTTTTTTGTTATCTGCTGAATTTCTTCACGTTTTAGTCTTTTACTCATTAATCCGAACGATAGTTCTTGAAATACCGTTGGGGCGAATATCTGTACATCCGGATTTTGAAATACAAAGCCAACACTTTCCCTCAAAGTTCTCAAAAAACTTCTTTCGTATCTGTATCTTTCACCTTTAAATTTTAAATATCCAGCCGAAGGTTTTATCAAACCATCTATCAACTTCAAAAGCGTAGTTTTACCACAACCATTCGGTCCAAGTAAAAAGACAAAATCACCTTCGTTTATGACAAGATTAAAATCGTTGAATATAAGCTTATCGGTATACAAAAAGCTCACGTGTTCAAGCTCAATTAAAGGAACAGCAGCCGTAAAATATCACCACCAAAAATATGAATAAAACCTCGTAAAAAAATGGTTTCATAGTTAACTCGTAGTCTTTCTCTAAAAAAGAAATATTTTGGATATTCCTACTTTCATAAGCAAGTAACGTATCCTCAATTCGATTTATTGTTTTTATCGTTCCTCCTTGGATAAGCAGGATTACGGAATTAAACGATATTCTCTCTGAAGAATATCCATTTCTTGAAATCTGTGATTCTATTATCTCTTTGAATACCACGTATATATTTTCTATGGCTTTATAACTTAACGTAAAAAACGTTATAAAATGCTTATTAAAGCGCAGTTTGTTGAGTATGTATACAAAATCAGCTATATCGTTTTTTGAAGAAAGTATTATTAGTGCAGAAATCATCGTCAAACTACGAAATATCGTTTTCCAAAAAAGAACAATATTCGATAAGTAAAATCTGAAACCCGAGGAGAAATCAATTTCTATCAGTATCGGAAAAGCAGAAATCAAAGTCAAGATACTTATCGATATTAAAAGAAAAAACTTTCTTTTCAGATCATTTCTAAGTTCTATAACAAATATAGTTATAGCGCCTAAGAATGAAATAATATAAAAACACATGCTGAGATTCAAAATTTCAGCTATTACGAAGTTGATTAGAACCAAAAGGAAAAATACAAAAAAATCCAAGCTACCACTAAATGTTTTTTCAGCGTTTGTATTGCAAATCTTTTCGCTTCTTGATTCCATTTACGTAACCAACTATATAAAAAATAATAGCGGAACCTATACTCGCTTGTAAAGCGAAAAGTAAACTTTCTATTTCACCACTCGGTGGTTCCCAAAATGGTTTAAACCAAGGTTGGTAATTAGGAGACACCTGAGAGATCATCTCCTCGGCTTGAGAATCTGCACCTTCGAAATTACCATTAACAAATAAAATAGGCAATATTATTAACCCGCAAGCTACAAATATAAGGATTATATCTTTAATTTTCATGTTTAATCACCGCACTTTCTGTATCTTGATTTAAGTATTGAACTAAAAATTTGTATGCAAAGATACTAAGTATACCTTCAAAGATTGCAAGAGGAATTTGAGTTACGATAAATACGCTTCCAAATTTTAGAAAAGAACCAAGGATTCCACCTTCTTTTGATGGAAAAGCTAAAGCTAGTTGGAAAGAAGTAACAACGTATGTAGAAAAATCAGCTAAAAATGCGGATAAAAATACTGAAAAGCTCTCTTTAATTTTTAACTTTTTCAATAATTTGAATGTTAAATAGCCTACAATTCCTCCCACAATCGCCATAGAAAACGTATTTGCACCTAAGGTTGTGATACCACCATGAGCAAGTAACAAAGCTTGAAATAGTAGAACTACTATCCCTATAACACTCATAACAAACGGTCCATAAATGACAGCCCCTAATCCCACTCCAGTTGGATGTGAGCAACTACCAGTTACAGAAGGAATCTTTAGTGCTGAAAGTACAAATACAAAACCTGTAACAAATGAAACGCTGATAAGATTTCTTTTATCATTCTCAAACAATTTAGAAATTTTCCTAATTCCTGTTACGACAAAAGGTAACATTAAAACATACCAAAATAAAGCCCAACTCATTGGTAAAAAACCCTCCGCTATATGCATCGAAAAACCAAAAACCGGGAAAACAATTAAACACATCAAAACAAGTGCTTTAAACATCACCATACCCCCTTGTAGTATTATGCAAAAAATTCACCAATTCTTCCACTGAATCAAATTTATATTTATACTCAAAAGTTTTTCGCTTTACTAAAATAATAGGTATATTCAAGATTTTGCACGCTTGTATTTTTTCTTTTAGCCCTCCTTCCTTACCACTGTCTTTTGAAACAACCACTTTAGCATTGCACCTACTGAAATGTTGTATATTCGTTTCAATCGAAAACGGACCTTTCTCTAAGATTATCTGATCGGTACTTAGACCAATATCTATACACTTTTCAATGGACTCTTTCGTTGGTAAAACACGTGCAAATAATTTTTTTCCACTATCGATAAGAACTTTGAAATCTTGCAGATTCTTAGTGCCTATAGTTAGGAAAATATAATCGTAATAACTACATTTCTCAACTGCTTCTTCGTACGAATTAACATAGATGATATTTTGGTATTCAAGGAAAACATTCGGACGTTCGTAACGTATGACTAAAACATTATCTTGTAAAGATAAAGTGAGCTGTTTTATATTTTCCGCATACGGATGCGTGGAATCTATTATCAGAACTATTTTTTCAGTTTCCACAAAATCTAAAATATCTGCTTTTGTACTAAATGTTTTTTTAAGAACAACAACATTACATTCGTTTTCAATAAAAAACTTCTTTGCATATTCAATCCCTATATCCGTAGTTGATGTACATATCACGTTATGTCCTAATTTTGAAAGTATACATGCTATATTATTTCCATCAGAAGTACCAGAAAGTACCAATATTCTCATATCTTCGGAATACTCTCACTTTCTTTTCTATAATACCTTGGGACTAAAACGTAAGATTTTTGACCATTAACAATAACTTTTGCGGTTGATGGGCACACAATTAGTATCGTATTCATATTAACATGTTCTTTCTCTAAATCTTTTAATCTCACCATAAAACTATTTTCACCATCTCGATATGCATTTTCACAAACAATAACTAATGTATCTAAATTCCTGTACTTTTTCAAAATCTCCAAAGCTTTCTCAAAATTCCAAACTCTCTTCGAACTAATCGGATTGTATATGGCAAGGGATATATCCAGTTTTGAAAACTCAGTTAACCTTTTTTCAATTTCTTCCCAAGGTACGAGATAATCAGATAAACTTATAGTAGCAAAGTCTTGAGTTATCACAGAACCAAATATATTAGAAACAGCCGTAGCACTTGTAACTCCAGGCACAATCTCAAATTCTGCTTTTTCAAAGTTAACATTTAATTCGACCATTTTTTCAATAACAACGGAAGCTATACCATACAATCCTGCATCTCCGCCGGAAATTACAGCAACTTTGAGCCCCGAAAGGTACAATTCCACAGCTTTTTGAGCTCTCAAATATTCATCCCCCATCCCAAAATCAAACATCTGCTTATCTGAAAATCCATCCTTTATCAATTCGATATACCTTTGATAGCCAACAAGCACATCCGCTTGTTTTAAAACGCTGAAAGCTCTTAATGTTAAATAATCGATCTTCCCAGGACCAGTTCCAACAACCTTTAACCAAGCCAATTTAATCACCTACTTTTTATCCTTCTTTTTATCCTTTTGAATTTTCCAAATACACAGAAATAGTTATTCCAGATGCTTTTTCGTAGACCAACTCTTTTCCTTTGTTACTTGAAAGATATCCACATGGTCTTGCAACAGCTCCAACTCCGATCGTTCTCTTGACAAAATCAGAAACAGGAAATTTATCTTCTACTAATTCAATGTCCTCAATTTTATACGATAATACTTCTGTAGAATATTTCTCTTTCATATAAACACTTAAGCGCTTAAAACTTTCACTTTGTACTTTCTTATCAATCGAAGAGATCGTTTTAACACTGTTCAAAGATAAGTTATTTTTCTTAAAAACACGAATTATCTCATTTTTTAGTTCTTCGTGTGAAACTTTACTTGTAAATCCCAAACCGACGTGAAGTACTTTCGGATACAAAATCAACTTCGAACGAGTGTTATCCTTAAAAGTTATCGATAAATCGTATTCACCTGAAATATACTCAAAAGTAGCGTTTGATAATCTCTCAGTTATTTCCTTTACGAAATCAAATTCTTCCAGTTCTTTTTCTATATAGACCTTAAGAAAATTTCCATTTATAACACCTACACTAAAATCTTTTAAAAGCTTGAAATTGTTAACCATCATATTGTATTTCTTCATGTAGACATCGATGGCAAACTTATCATAAACATCCGTTGCAGTCGTTACGACTGCGGTTGCATTCAATATCTTTGAAATTTTGTGAGTTAGCTCATTCGCACCACCGTAATGTCCAGACAGTAAACTCACAACAAAATTACTCCCATCATCTATTACAACGACGGCTGGATCTTTGAATTTGTTATTTAGAACTTTTGCAATACTTCTTACAACTATACCTGTTGCCATAATATAGACTAATGCTTCGTACTCTCCGAAAATTTTCTTTGTGATATCTGGAACTGAGTTAAACTTTAAACATTTCTCATCGGCATATTTATCCAAGCAGTACAAATCACCATTGAAATTATTTAATATCTTTTTTGCAATATTCAAACCATTTTTAGATATGCAAATGATAGCAAGAGATTTTTTCAACTCAATCTTCCTTCTTTCTAAATGAATGTGAGAAAGAACTGTCGTACAATTTAGAATAATTACCGTACGGTTCGAGAAAATCACCTACGAATATAATCGCTGTGCTTTCTATATTAGAATCCTTTACAAGTTTTGCTATATTATCCATTTTCCCTTTGATAATTTTTTCATCTTTCCACGTAGCTTTGTAAACTACATAGACAGGTGTATCGTTATCGTATCCACCTTTCATAAGTTCTTCAACTACTTTGTCTATCATATGGACACTCAGAAAAATCGCCATACTTGCTCCATGAGAAGCAAGAGACGACAATTTTTCTCTTTGAGGTACACAAGTTCTACCCTCAAGTCTCGTAATTATCAGCGTTTGAGACAACTGTGGAGGAGTGAATTCACGCTTCAATCTTGAAACAGCTCCAAAAAGCGAACTGACACCTGGAATCAATTCGTATGGTATATTTCTTTTATCAAGTTCCTGCATCTGTTCGTATATAGCTCCATACAAAGACGGATCACCTGAATGAAGCCGTGCTATAGTTTTATATCTATAATTTTCCTCGATTAAACGTATTATTTCATCAAGTGATAACTTAGAACTATCGAATTTCAACGCCTCATTTTTTGAGTAACACAATATTTCTGGATTTATGAGAGATCCAGCGTAAATTATTACATCGCTATTTTGGATGATTTTAAGTGCTTTAATAGTCAAAAGTTCAGGATCTCCAGGTCCGACACCTATAAAGTAAACCATTTCATCACCTTCTATTTTTTAGCTATGATAACCCTCAGGTACTCTCTGTTAGATAAATTAAATTCACGTAAGTCACCTATTTTTTCATCCGACATACCGAGCCTCTCAGCTAATTTTATATTTTTATAACCACATAATTCTAATTCTTCTATCAATTTTTCGACATCCTTAACCGGTTTGAGAAATATCATGCTCCTAAATAAACCACTTCGAACGATAGAAAAATCTCCAAACGGTACAACACAAAAACTCTCATCTTTTTGAGCAATCGGCACCTTTAATCTTGCACTTGCTAAAGAAAAAGACGTTATCCCGGGAATTATCTCAATCTCAAGTTCCTCGTTCATTTTTACAAGTTCATCGTAAAGATACCAAAAAGAACTGTAAATCGATACATCACCGAGATTCACAAATGCACAATTTTTACCACTACTTAGTTTTTCGTATACAATTTTCGCATTGTTTGAAATCTGCTCTTTAAAATTACTTGTCATTGGAAATTCCAAAAGTATGTAAGGACAATTGATATAATCCTTAACCACATTTATAGCAAGACCACCATCAACATTCCCAGCTGGGGCAAAAACGTATTCAACATTGCGAAGTACACTTACCGCTTTAATCGTTAAAAGCTCCTTATCACCTGGACCAACACCTATAACAAATAACTTTCCAAGCATAACATTCACTCCAAATCTTTTGGTTTTCTTGTAATATCAAATAAAAACACAGGATTGTTAGCTGTTAGGAGCGAATAATTTGAAAGCTTTCTTGTCTTTGCAGTTGAAATTTGAATCAACTCATACTCAAAAAGCTCTTGGTAGTCTTTTTCGTTGATAATACTAAAGACTTCGGTAAGTGTTTCAAATGTTACTGCCGTCAATACAATTTTCTCTAATGAGTGATGTTTAAATTTAAAATACTCCAAAATATCTTTTGTTTTTCTACCAGTACCTCCGATGAATACGTGAGTTGGTACTTTCAATTCTTTTGAGTTTTCAAAAACTTCAGGTGCTTCACCATAGATTGGACATACATTGGAAAGACCTAATTTTTTGATATTTCTGGTTAACAATTCATAGGCAACTTCTTCACGTTCTATAGCATAAACAATCCCTTTTTTCATTAAATTCGCACATTCAACAGCAACCGTTCCGGTACCAGCACCGATATCCCACAAAATGCTATCCTCTTTCAAACCTAATCTGTGGACAATTATTGCTCTAACTTCTTGTTTCGTATGAGGTACTCTTTCCAACAGTTCAAACTCAGAATCTTTAAATCCGAAGACTTTACTCATCTCAGATACCACCAATCACTATCAGTATCGTGTTTAATCTTGCAAAATCTTGAGGTAAGTGATTAATATCATCAAAACAAAATTCTGATATTTTTTCGTCTTTATAAGAAAGATTTTCACCAACGTACATTTTAAAAATTTCCTTGTTTTCATAAACTAAATTGTAAAACTCCTTGTTCTTCATTAGATTTGAAATTATATACTTCGGTGTATTCGATGGATCAGTGAATATCGCTACTTTTTTATATTTTCTCAAAGCAAAAATAACTTCGTCAAAAAGATACTTATCAACTACCGTTCCATGAGCCGAAAGTGTTATCAAATTTTCCATCGATATCTTCAACTTAGCGCACAAATATTGAACTGCACTTATACCGGGAATTACACAAATGTCATCTTTATTAACAAATTTAGAGACAGTTGAGAAAATACCGTAAAGCATAGGTTCACCACTTGCAAGAAAAACTATATTATTCCTAAAATCTACACTTCTAAGAAAACTTACCAAATCGAATTTACCATCGTAAACAACCTTGTTGACTTGCAAACTTTCAAATAACTCCAAATTTCTCTTACCGCCAACGAGAATATGTGCTTGCTTAATTACTTCAATTGCTTTTTGAGTTAAAAAAGCAGAATCTCCAGGACCAATTCCAACAATGTAAATCATTCTCATTCACCTTCTGAAAACAATATCACTTGAACATTTAAATCCTTACCCAAATAATCAAATATCCTTTGTGAAATTACATCTTCCAAAAATCTTAGGAATCCTTTTACATCTATCTCGTATTCACGCAAAATACCAATCATTTCTCTTGTTGTATTCGCTAAGCTTAACTTTGAAAACAGATCGTATCCTATGGAACCATTCATAAAAACAAGTAAATTGTACAAGAATATCTCTTTTCGAGCATCGGCTATTTTACTGTACGTATTGTAAATTCCACCAGCCACTTTTATCAACTTCCCAAGTTCTCCAACCAAGATAACTTCTTTAAAATCAAACGTTTTAATAGCATCAAGGGCAGCGTACAAGAAATTACCGAAAGTAACTACGTATTCCCTTTGAAAACCAAGTTCTAATGCTTTCTTTAATCCAAAATTACCAGGACAAATTACTATGTATTTTGAAAACAAAGACAATTGTTTGATCTCTAATATCAGTGAATTCTCGAAAGCCTCATTGGACATAGGTTTGACTATACCCGTTGTTCCCAAAATAGATAAACCACCCTTTATACCAAGCTTAGGATTCAAGGTATTTTTTGCAATTTCCTCTCCTTTAGGTATACTGATTGTTATCCTCACACCTCTATCCAAGCTATAATTTTCCAATATTCTTTTTATCTCATTTCTTATCATCTCTCTTGGTACAGGATTAATAGCATATTGCCCTACCTCAACACTTAAACCACCTTTAGTAACAACTCCAACACCATCTCCACCAATTATTTCTATAGTCTTTTCTTGAATAAATTCAACTTTTGAGAAGATATATAAACCATTTGTAACGTCAGGATCATCACCTGCATATTTTCTAACGGCACATTCTACGTAATCGGAATTAATAAATACATGCTCCACATCAAGTAACAAATCGTAACCTGCCGGTGTTAACAACTCAACAACGGATAACTTCTTTTGATTTACCAACATATAAAGAGCTGCTTTAGACGCTGCGGCAGCACAGGAACCAGTTGTATAACCGTATCTTAGGTTATCTTGCAACTTCATAATCAAATCCCAACTTTTTAACAGCCAAATTCAACAAAGCATTCATAATAGCAACAGCTATAGTACTTCCACCTTTTTCACCATCGATTACTACGTAAGGTATCCTTAAACTTTTTAAAACTTCTTTGGATTCTTTCGCACCAACAAAACCAACAGGCACTCCAATCACCAAAATATCATTAAGTTGTCCATTGTTTTTTACATGTTCGCACAACCTGAAAAGTGCCGTTGGGGAATTACCAATTACAAAAATTTTGGTATTCTTTCTTTTCTCAACCGTCCAATCAATACCTACAATAGCACGTGTTAAACCTTGTTTTTGCGCTAAGCTAACTACAGTTTTATATTCATTTGGGCAGAAAAGTTTAATTCCAGCCAAATCGCTCTTAAATTTACTAACACCTGCTTTTATCATCTTAGTATCAACATAAGCAAGTAATTTTTTATTGTACGCACGTGGTGTTAAAATCAATTCATACCAACGTTGAAGAAAATCACTTGAAATTTGAAAGAGCCGTTCAAAACTAAAGTCAGCCGTTGTATGGACAACACGGTACAAAATCTCCAACTCTTCCTGTGTCAAATCGTTTCTCTTTATATTATCTTTTATAATCGAAAAACTTTTCTCTTCAATTTGCTTTGGTGAAACTATATAATCCAACATCAAAACTCACCTATCTCTTGTAATCGTTCTTTTAAAATATCCGCCAATCTTCTATCGTACTCAATGGACCTTGCCATAACGTAAGATATCCCGTACTTTTCACAAAGGGCGTTCAATACCTCAGGAATATCATTCTTTATATGCATCCCACTGAAGAGAAAAAAAGGCAACACCACAAACCTTTTGTAACCTTCGTTGTACAACTCTTCAACCTTCTCTTCAATGGAAGGTTTGGCAAGTTCCATATAAGCAATTTCAATTCGTTCACCAGTTAAACCTTCAAGATCATTCCTCACTTTTTCACAAATATACTTTGATTCATTGACTCTGCTTCCATGGGCGATCATAAGCACGATCTTTTTGTTATCCCTCATTACTTTTCCCACCTTTCACCTTATTTTTTGGTTCATCGATGTATATCCTATCTATACACCAATTGAAAGAATCCAGCTCCCCAGGTCTAATATTCTTGACTTTCTGATGCCACGCCAAAAACTTTATACTTGAAACAAGTGGGATAACAGGCAAATTTTCAGAAACTATCCTTTGAAACAAAAACCAATAATTCTTGGCAATCCCATCATCAAGAGTCAACACATTTTGTTCAAGGATTTTATCTATCTGTTCTTCAAAATCAAACTTCACATAATCTTTCTCGTTTATCCATTTAGCAATTTTCGGTGAAAAATTCCAAAAGTGTTTCGTACCATCAGAACGCCATATATGAGCTGAAAGTTGTGGTTCTTCAAAAGCCATTAACCCGCTAACTACAGCCTCCCAATCACCAGTTTGCTCGAGAAACTTTGAAACTAAATTTCTATCCACCACTGCTAATTTAGCGTTTATTCCCAGCTTCCTCCATTCGTTAATCAATATCGTACAAATCTGTTCTCTGAACGTATCACTCGAGTCGGTTATAAGAATAAACTCCACTCTGTTGCCTTTACTATCGTACAAAATACCATCTTTTCCAAAACGGAATCCACCAAGCTTAAGCTCACTCTTTGCTTTTTCAATATTGTAATTATATTTCTCAACCACATTTTCATTGAAAAATGGTGACATAAAAGCAACAACACTGTTTTGCTCAACTCCAAAGCCTTGATAGACCACATTTATTATAGCTTGCTTATTTATTGTATAAGCGATTGCTTTCCTAAAATGAATATTTCTAAACCAATCTCTTTTCACAGGATCCTTTGCATTGAAATTGAAAGCCAAATATTGAATAGATTGAGTCGGTCCTTGTTTGTAAACGATAAAATCATCCTTCTCCTTGATAGTAACTACATCTCCGGATCTTGGTGCAAACACATCAGCTCCACCTGAAAGAAACACCAATTTTCCTGCTTCATAATTTGGAACAATTTTATAAATAATTTCATCCAAATAAGGTAACTGATTACCATTTTTATCAACCTTCCAATAGTAGGGATTTCTCACCAACCTAATATACTGTTCTGGAACGTACTCGACCGGAATAAACGGTCCCAATCCAACTAATTCGCCTTTGGAAATAGCACTGACATCCCATATTTCTGAAATTTTCTTAGTCCTCATTTGCGGTTCCCAAATATGTTTTGGGAGAATATAAACCCTAACAACTGCATCAAAAGCTGGTCGGTAGATATCTTTGTAAAAAATCCTAACTGTGTAATCATCTATCTTTTTCACTTCAGGCAATAAACCATTAGATGTTTTCAATTGATCCTGTACTCTATTTGGGAATTTCGGATTCAAAATCACATTGTTGAAAGTAAATACAACATCATCAGCATTAAAAGGTCTACCATCACTCCAACGTACACCTTTTCTCAAATAAAAAATAATCTCCATACCGCCATCTTTCGTAAGCCTTGGACCTTTCCAACTTTCAGCAACACCTGGATAATATCTCTTTTCAAGTTCGTTGTACTCTGCCAGTCTCCCACCTCTACCAAGTAAATGACCAATAATAGAACTATCTCCTATCCCTGCGTTAAACCAATTAAAAGTCTGTGGTGCCGTTGTCAAAATCAACGTTAACTTTCCACCTTTGACACCAGATGCATCTGCCCCCAAATAATTTGAGAAAGCTATGTTTACAAGCAAAATAAATAATGCAACGATACCAACTTTTTTGTACATACACCCACCTCCAAAAAACAAAATTTCCCATAATCCCCTCAGGATTCGGGAAAGACATGCACCATAGGCAGGTCTCCCGACTCGTAGATCATCCTACTCACCACGCCTTCCCAGCATACGCCAGTGGCATAAATGTGGCTTTCGTCCCTACACACGGTTGCTGGGCAGCCCCGGATTCTCACCGGTGTTCCCTTTTAACCATATGGACCTATGATGCTGAAATTATTCACTTTTACTATCATTATAAATCATCAAAAAACTCGGTCAAGTTCTGTTTCATCTTTCTTGAACGATTAGACAGTATTTAATGCGGAAAATCTTCACGTAATTTGTTTTTTTACACCTTTCGAGTGATTTATTATGTTTACTATATACAAAATTAAACTAAATGTAATGTAAAACATCATATAATTCAATTTCACGTATTGACTTTTTGAAAATACCGTGATATATTACAATTGCAATTGAGACTCATTCTCAATAATATGATTAAAAATAAAAGTTTCACGAAAAAATAGCCTTACAATACAAAAGATAGTGTTAACTTGTAGTGATGAAA
>FPIC01080528.1_pt1 | contig 26196 bp, 19 predicted proteins | sample 1504481 | NCBI WGS metagenome assembly FPIC01 (sample SAMEA4475357, study PRJEB15587) | soil metagenome | biome: Soil; feature: Field | place: India | collected 2015-03-11 | depth 0 m
TCCAAAGCCTTTAAAGGAAAACCCATAATGATCCTGATGCAAACCAACATGGGACATGGTGTTGATTTTATGATGGGCTCGCATAAATGGCATGGCATAGCGCCTAACGATGAGCAGCTGGCTGCTGCTTTGGCCCAGTTAGAATGCAACCTGCAAGACTATTAATATTTACAAAGATGAAAAAATATACATATACAGATAAAAAAGACACCCGGTCTGGCTTTGGCGCCGGTCTTGTAGAAGCTGGCAGAAAAAACGAAAATGTTGTAGCACTGTGTGCAGACCTGGTAGGCTCACTTAAAATGGGCGATTTTATAAAGGAATTTCCAGAGCGTTTTGTGCAGGTAGGTATAGCCGAAGCTAATATGATGGGTATTGCTGCCGGTATGACCATTGGAGGTAAAATTCCTTTTACTGGTACATTTGCTAACTTTTCTACTGGCCGTGTGTACGACCAGATCCGGCAATCTATTGCCTACTCAGATAAAAATGTAAAAATATGTGCCTCTCATGCTGGCCTTACCCTTGGTGAAGATGGCGCTACCCACCAGATTCTGGAAGATATTGGTATGATGAAAATGCTGCCCGGTATGACAGTAATTAACCCCTGTGACTATAACCAGACCAAAGCGGCTACTATTGCCATTGCAGAGTACCACGGTCCGGTATACCTGCGCTTTGGGCGCCCTGTATTACCTGTATTTACAGCACCCGACCAGGAGTTTGTAATTGGAAAAGCATGGATGGTAAACGAAGGTGCAGATGTTAGCATTTTCGCTACAGGCCACCTGGTTTGGGAAGCCATAAAGGCAGGCGAAAAGCTGGCCGAAATGGGCATAGACGCAGAGATCATAAATATACATACCATCAAGCCTCTTGATGAAGAAGCGGTGTTAAAGTCGGTAGCGAAAACACGCTGTGTAGTAAGTGCCGAAGAGCACAACCGCCTGGGTGGCCTTGGCGATAGCATAGCCCAGTTGCTTATCAACACAGATCCTGTACCTATGGAATATGTAGCTGTAAACGACAGTTTTGGAGAAAGTGGTACTCCGGAGCAGCTAATGAAAAAGTACGGCCTTGATGATGAGCATATTGTTAAAGCAGTGCAGAAGGTATTGGCACGTAAAAAGCAAATAGAAGCATTGGCATAATGCACCTGGCTGTTATGCCGAGCTAATTTTTCAGGTACCATAATAGTTTTGCAGGATTGTATACCTTTGCCCCGTATACAATCCTGTAAGCATGATGCACTTGAGCTAGCCTTTAGCGCATAATGCTTATTATTTACTTAAGATATTGAAACAACATGAAAATAGCACCCAAAGCCTTTCTCTTTGATTTGAACGGTACCATGATTGATGATATGCATTATCACAACATTGCCTGGCACCAGATTTTAAACGAAGACCTGGGTAAAGACCTTAGCTATGAGCAAGTAAAAGAGCAGATGTATGGTAAGAACAGCGAGTTGCTCGACCGGGTATTTGGTAAAAATCATTTTACCCAGGAGGAGGCTACCCGGATATCTATTGAAAAAGAAAAACGGTACCAGGAAGCTTTTTTTCCACAGCTCAAGCTTATTAGCGGATTGGATCTGTTTCTTGAAAAGGCGAAGCAAAACGATGTTAAAATGGCTATCGGCTCAGCTGCTATTACCTTCAATATTGATTTTGTACTTAATAACCTGAATCTGCGCCATTACTTTGGGGCTATTGTAAGTGCTGATGATGTAGCAGAAAGCAAGCCTCATCCTGAAACGTTTCTAAAAGGTGCCCAACAGCTGGGAGTAGATCCGGCTGAATGTATTGTGTTTGAAGATGCACCCAAAGGTGTGGAAGCAGCACACAATGCAGGTATGCCCTGTATTGTGCTAACCACTATGCACAATAAAGAGGAGTTTAGCCAGTATACTAATATTATAGGCTTTATTGCTGACTATACTGATCCTTTAATAATAGACTTCTTTAATAAATAAAGGGTTTTACCCAGAAGTTAGCATAGTAAAGTACAGGTTTTAAATAGCCAGGCTGTAGCAGGCCTGGCTATTTTTTTACAGAAGCGTAGCTTTTTATCTTTCTTATTTTTGTAAATTATGCTTTAAATAAAGTTCAGCCAATACTATCTACTATACTCCACCAACCATAAACCGTTCAATTTTTTTGGGCTTAATAATGCTATGATCTGACATATGGATAATATAAACGAACGCCTGGCTTTTTTAAAAACAGTAAAGCCGTTTAATATACTACCGGAAGAGGTACTGATGGGTGTGGAGGGCTTGCTGCAGGAGGTTAGATATACCAAAGAAACTACCATTTACCTACAGGATGAGTCTAAACTGAGGGGAGTGGAGCTTATTGCTGAGGGTGAGTACGAAACCTTTTTTTACGACAGCCAGCAAAACAAGAGACTTACTGAGCATTATGGCAAAGGCTTTTGCTTTGGGGGGGTATCTGTTTTGCTTAATAAAAAAAGATCAATCCGTACGGTAATAGCAAAAAAGGGTACTGTGGTATACTTTTTACACAGAAAGGATTTTAAGGCGTTGTGCCGGGCGTATAAGGAGTTTTTTCATTACTTCACGGCGCAGTTTGGCGAATGGATGCTAAATGATGAGTTTGCGCACTTTATAAAACCAAGCCGTACCAAGGAGCAGAATTACATAGCCTCCGACCAGTTCTATACCCGCAGCATAGAAACCGTAGAGTCGAGGCCTATTCACTTTTGTAGCCGGACAACTTCTATACGCGAAGCAGCAGCAAGTATGCGTACTTATAAAACCAGTTGCATGTTTGTTAAAAATGCACAGCAACAAATTATAGGCTACGTTACAGATATTACTCTTCGCGATGAGGTAGTAGCTATGGCTGTAGACGTAAACGAGCCTGTAGAGAAGATAATGGAAACACAAATCGTGTCTATTGGTACAAGTGCTTTTGTATATGAAGCCATACTGCTTATGTTTCGTACCAAAACCCGCTACCTGCTAATCAAAAAAGAAGAAGAGTTTATAGGAGTGATTAGCCGAAATAAATTATTGAGCGACCAGATGCAATCTCCTTTTGTATTTATACAATCGGTAAAACTGGCTCACTCTGTAAAAGAGCTTCGCAAAAAGTGGAAAGCAGTTCCCGAAATAGTGTACCAATTGCTGGATAGAGGTGTAAAATCAGAAATTGTAAACCAGATTATAACCACTATTGCGGATACCATTGCGCTAAAAGTAATTGAAGGGGTAATAGAAGAAATGGGCCCTCCACCAGCAAAATTTGTATTTATGGTATTGGGTAGCGAAGGGCGTAAAGAATTAACGTTAAATACCGACCAGGATAATGCTATAATATATGAAGACAAAGCAAATGAACAGCGTGAGCTGGTACGCGAGTATTTTTTAAAGTTTGCAGAAAATGTTTCTGAGCGGCTGGATTATATTGGTTTTAGCTTTTGTGTAGGAGGCTTTATGGCGAAAAACCCCAAATGGACACACTCCTTGTCGCACTGGAAACGAAACTACACCGAGTGGATGGCAGAATCTAACCCGGAAACTGTAATGAAATTCTCCACTTTTTTTGATTGCCGTGCCATTTATGGCGACATGGTAATTATGGATGAGCTAAACTCATTCCTGGACAAAGAGTTGCAGAATCCTTTATATAAACTGCATTACCAGATGGCTACCAACGCTCTGCAGCATGAGCCAACCCTTACGTTTTTTAACAACATAAGAACCTTTACCAATGGCACCCAGCAGGTGTTTGACCTTAAAAAAACAATGTCGCCTATTGTGGAACTGGTTCGTGCTTATGCGCTGCAAAGCCGCATTTTTAATACCAATACAGGCGAGCGGCTCATGGCCTTAAAAGAAAGGGGAGTTTTTACAGAAAAGGAGGTTGAAGAGTTGATGCAGGCGTATTACTACCTAATGGGGCTCAGACTCAAAAACCAGGCCCGCCAGATTATTAATGATAATGTAATGCCAAACAACCTGCTTGACCCTGGCACGCTTACCAAAATAGAACAAGTAGCCATTAAAGAGATTTTTAAAGTAATTGGTGAGTTCCAGTTTAAAATTAAGGTAGCCTTTAAACGGGTATTATTTAACTAATATAAGCAGGTAATAATCTGGTAAAACATAGGGCATAAAAAAAGCGGGTTATTAAACCCGCTTTTTTGTTTACTTATTAACCTGGTAGTATACCTCGCTCCAGCGAAGCTCGTTACGCAGTTGGTTAAGCTTTGTATCCTTATCAATGATAACAGTTTCAATGCCGGCCATTTCTGCAAACTCAAGCAGGTGCTCTGAACTTAAGTTCTGGCTATAGCAGGTATGGTGTGCACCACCTGCAAGAATCCAGGCTGCGCAGCCGGTTTTCATATCAGGTAGAGGTTTCCAGAGTACACGGGCTACAGGCAGGTTAGGTAAATCATGCTGCGGTTCAACAGCTACTACTTCGTTTACCAGTAGCCTGAACCGGTTACCCATATCTATCAAAGAAGCATTTAGCGCAGGGCCAGCAGCTACATTAAATACCAGGCGCACAGGATCTTCTTTGCCGCCAATGCCTAGTGGATGTATTTCGCAAGAAGGTTGGCCTGCTGCCAGCGATTCGTCAATTTCCAACATGTGAGCACCTAGTACCAATTGGTTTTGAGGGTCAAAATGGTAGGTATAATCTTCCATAAAGCCATTGCCACCTTTTAAACCGGTACCCATTACCTTCATGGCTCTTACCAGGGCTGCTGTTTTCCAGTCACCTTCTCCGGCAAATCCATAACCCTGGGCCATCAGGCGCTGCGCAGCAATACCGGGCAGTTGCACCATGCCATGCAGGTCTTCAAAAGTATCAGAAAAGCCTTTAAAGTTGCCATCTTCCAGAAAGTAGCGCAGGCCTAACTCAATGCGGGCAGCCTCGCGAAGTGAATTGTGCTGCTGGCCACCTTTACGTAGCGCCTGTACTACGGCATATTGCTGTTCGTACTCGGCTGCCAGTTTATCAACCTCATGGTCGCTTATGTCTCTGATTACCCTAACCAGGTCACCAACCCCATAAGTATTTACCGAAAAGCCAAATTTAATTTCTGCTTCTACCTTATCGCCTTCTGTTACAGCTACAAAACGCATGTTATCGCCAATACGGGCAAATTTTGCTCCTTGCCAATCGTGCCATCCGCTTGCGGCACGGCTCCACACATTAATCTGCTCAAGTACTTCAGGGTCCTGCCAATGGCCAACCACTATTTTGCGGTTTATACGCATACGCGATACCATAAAGCCAAACTCCCTGTCACCATGGGCACTCTGGTTCAGGTTCATGAAGTCCATATCAATAGAACTCCACGGAATATCCCTGTTGAACTGTGTGTGCAGATGCAGTAAAGGTTTTTTCAGGATCTTAAGCCCGCCTATCCACATTTTAGCAGGAGAGAAGGTATGCATCCAGGCAATAACTCCTATACAGTTTTCGGTAACGTTAGCCTCCTGGCATATACTGTAAATTTCTTCAGTGCTTTTTACTACAGGCTTATAAACAATTTTAATAGGGGTCTGTTCTGCATTATTTAACCCGTTTGCAATTTGTTGCGAGTGTTCTGCTACCTGGCGCAGGGTTTCTTCACCATACAGATGCTGGCTACCGGTTACAAACCAGGCTTCGAGTTGTTTAAGGCTTTTCATAGTGAATGTATATTTTAATGTCGGTTAGAGTTTATGTAAGACTATTTAAATAGCAGGAGCATGTTACTGCTCCATGCTATTTTTAGCCTTTACAGAGGTTTTAAAATGGGGCTGTTTTTTAGTTTACCAAAAGAAATAATACAGCAGGCCAATGATCAATACAATGCCGGCAGCAGCAATATTAAACCCAGCCGAAGTTTTAAACAGGGCAGGATCTACTTCAATGGCTTTTTTGTCTTTAATTTCCATAGTAGCATTGGTATAAAGGATAATGCCTACCATAAGGAACAGCACAGCCAGCATGTAGATAGATTCCAGGCCCAGGTGGCTATAATCTCTGGCGTATAAAATACCTACCGCAAAGCATACTAGGCTAAGGCCAAAGAAAATATAACTTGCCATTACTGCAGACTTCTTAAGAGCACCATCTGCTTGTACTGGAATAAGCTTAGAGAAAAGCAATGGGCTGCCTGCCATTGATTTTTTGCGGTTGCCATCTGGTTGGGTGTCTTTAACCTTTTTGCCATTTTCAGCAAAGCTAATTACTGAAGCAATTGTGCACAGGATAATAAACACATAACCCATACGCAGGATCCATGGCATATCGGGCGCCATAAATTTAAACACGATACCTGCCGGGATGGTAGCCAGAGCTGTAACCAATGCAGCGTTAGAGGTAATCTGTCTCCAGAAAAGGCCCATACCAAATACAGCCACCACACCCGGGTAAATAAAGCCGGTGTACTCTTGAATGTACTGAAACACCTGGTCAAGTGCGGTAAGCTTTTGAGCCACGCCCATTGCAATAATCAGGGCTACAACGGCAACAATACGGCCTACCTTTACAAGTTCCCTGCTGGAAGCATTAGGCTTGAAGTAAGCCATATAAATATCCATGGTAAAAATGGTAGAGGTGCTGTTAATCATAGAAGCCAGCGAAGAAACAATAGCCGCAGCAAGTGCTGCAAAGGCCAGGCCTCTTACTCCGGAAGGAACAAAGTTTTTAAGTAACCACGGATAAGCCTCATCTGATTTGCTGATGGTGCCAATTGCTTCTATAGGCTTGCCCAAAATAGCAGATAGCTCTGCAGCCGTGTAGCTGTTGGTTAATACAAAAGCCACAATACCTGGAATTACAACAATAAGCGGAATAAGTATTTTAAGGTAGGCTGCAAAGATCAACCCTGTTTTTGCCTCATCAATGCTTTTAGCAGCAAGCCCCTTTTGGATAATATACTGGTTAAAGCCCCAGTAACCCAGGTTGGTAAGCCACATGGCACCAAAAATTACAGCAAGACCCGGTAGGTCCATGAAGGCATCTTTTCTGCCGCCTTCGCCATCGGGTACAAAAATTTCTCCCTGCGGAATGATCATCACGAAGTGTTCTTGTGCTTTCTGGTAAATGCTTGAGAAACCAGCCAATATACCGTCTCCACCTCCTACAGCGTCTAGAGCAAGGAAAGTAGTAAACAAACCACCTGCTACAAGTACAACTACCTGTATAACGTCAGTCCAGGCTACGGCTTCCAGGCCACCATAAATAGAGTAAATACCCGAAAATACAAGCAGACCTATAATACCATAAATAAGAGGAATACCCATGATGCTTTCCATGGCTAGGGCACCCAGGTAGCTCACAGACGTAAGGTTTACAAATACGTATACCAATAGCCAGAAAACAGCAAACGATGTACTTACCCCTCTGTTAAAGCGGGTCATCAGAAACTGTGGCATGGTAAAAATGCCCTTATCCAGAAATATAGGCAGAAAATACTTTGCTACAATAATTAAGGCAATAGCTGCTATCCACTCGTAAGCAGCAATACCCAGGCCTATGGCAAAGCCAGAACCCGAAGTACCAATAAAGTGCTCTGCAGAAATGTTGGCCGCAATTAAAGAGGCGCCTACCGCCCACCAGGGAAGTGATTTATCGGCCAGGAAGTACTCCTGGGAGGTTTTTTCAACGCCATTCTTAGTTCTGGAAACCCAAAGGCCCATTGCCACAATAACGACAGCGTAGACTATAAAAATAGTATAATCTAGCGTAGAGAATCCCGCATTCATAGGTAAATTGGTTAGGTGATTAATTTCAGGTTGTTAATAACAAGGTATTGTGTATTTTACTTTTTGTATTTGGTGTTAAGGTACTGGATTTTACTGCCCATAGTAAGCATAGGCCCCATGTTTACGCTCATAATGTTTCCGTATGAGCGAATCTTTTAAACGGGGTGCAGAGGGGTTAATCTGCTGCGTAAGTAAAGCCATTTTAGCTACCTCTTCCAATACAGCACTATTATATACTGCCTTGGCTGCATTTTTACCCCAGGTAAAAGGAGCATGATTGCCTACCAATACCATTTCTACTTCTTTGTAGTCCAGTCCTTTGTCTTTCAGGCAGTTTATGATCTGGAAGCCGGTCTGGTGCTCATAGTCGCCTTCTATCATGTCGTCTGCCATAGGAGGAGCACAGGGAATATCAACAGTATTATGGTCTGCATGAGTAGTGCCCAGAATAGGAATGTTGCGCTGTGCCTGTGCCCAGGCTGTAGCATAGGTAGAATGCGTATGCACAATACCACCAATCTCTTCCCAGTACTTATACAAAACCGCATGGGTTTTGGTATCAGAAGAGGGGCGGAGGGTACCTTCAACAGTGTTGCCGTCAAAATCTACAATAACCATTTTTTCAGGAGATAGCTCTTCGTATGGCACCCCGCTGGGTTTTATGGCAAATACACCAAGTGCACGATCTGCAGCGCTTACATTGCCAAAGGTAAACAGTACCAACCCTAGTTTAGGCAGCTGCATATTGGCATCGTAAGCTTCTTGTTTTATATGTTGATAAATGCTCATGATCTATAATTTTAAAGTAATTAAGCAGGTACCGTTTCGCTAAGCGATTGTAACATGGTTTGCTCTTCTATCATATGGCCTGCCTGCATGTATTTGGCATAGCGCAGCGCATATAGCTTTGTTCTTTCAGCATTGGGGTAGTATTCGGCATCAAAGCCCTGGCCCATGGCATGCATGGCTGCTTCCACAGAAGGATACAGGCCTGCTGCAGTAGCGGCAAACATAGCTGCTCCTAAAGCACAGGTTTGCTCAGATTTATGGATGCGGATAGGCATGTTCATTACATCGGCCATCATCTGCATAATAAACGGAGATTTTTTTGCTACACCGCCCAGGCCAATAAGCCCTTTTACAGGGATGCCTTGCTCGATAAAGCGATCAACAATTTTCTTTGCACCAAAGCAGGTAGCTTCAACCAGGGCTCTGAACAGGCGTGGCGCATCACTACCCAGGCCAAGGCCTAAGAGGGCACCTTTTAATAACTGGTTGGCGTCCGGGGTTCTGCGGCCATTAAACCAGTCAATTGCAAATTCATTATTTTCAGAAAGAGGTAATTGTGCAGCCTGCCTGCTTAACTCCGGTATTATTTTATCTGATAGTTCTTCTAATAGGGCTGCTGCAGTTTCTTTGGAAATGAGCTCAGATTGGGAAAGCAGGTTTTCCAAGGGCCACAGCAATACTTTTTTAAACCAGGCATAGGTATCGCCAAAAGCAGATTGGCCGGCTTCCATGCCCATCATGCCTGGTATAACAGAGCCTGGCACCTGGCCACAGATTCCGTTTACAAGAACGTTGTTAACTTCCTCATTGGGTGCTACCAGCATATCGCAGGTAGAAGTGCCCATAACCTTGCTAAGGTGGTAAGGCTCGATCTGGCCGCCCACTGCGCCCATGTGTGCATCAAAAGCACCCACTCCAATTACCACCTCTGGTGTTAAGCCAAGCCGTTCGGCCCATTCGGTACTTAAAGTGCCTGCTGCCTGGTCAGACGTATACGTTTCTGTAAAGAGCCTGCCGGTAAATCCATCCAATAGTGGGTCTAGTGTTGCAAAAAAGGAGTTAGGGGGCAGGCCGCCAAAAGCCTCTGCCCATAGAGCCTTATGGCCTGCAGAGCAACGCCCACGCTTCATCTTGTTTACATCGTTTCCACCAGTAAGCAAAAACGGAATCCAGTCGCAATGCTCTACCCAGGAGTAGCATGCGTTACGTACCTGCGTATCGACACGCAATACATGCAACAGTTTTGCCCAGAACCACTCCGAAGAGTAAATACCACCCACGTATTGCAGATAATTGGTATCAAACTGGGTGGCATGTTGGTTTATCTGGGCTGCTTCTTTTACGGAGGTATGATCTTTCCAAAGCACGAACATAGCATTGGGATTCTCGCTAAACTCAGGTAAAAGAGCCAGGGGAGTACCTTCTTTATTTACAGCCACCGGTGTAGAGCCTGTAGTATCTATAGAAATACCTTTTATAAAGGGTGTTACAGCTTTGCCGCCAGCCTGTTCAATACATCTTTTAATGGTAGTTTCCAGGCCCTCTATATAATCGAGGGGGTGTTGCCTGAACTGGTTTTCTGAGGGTTGGCAATATTTGCCCGCCTTCCAGCGGGGGTAATAATATACTGCAGATGTAATCTCATTACCATCTGCGGTATCTACAAGGACAGAGCGAACAGAGTCTGTTCCATAGTCCACACCAATTACATAGTTATAGTTTTTCACTGAAGTAGGAGTTTTGTAGTGTCAATTTAACACTTATTTATTTAAAAAAAATTTTTTTAGCACAAAAGCTTAAATATTTTAAAAAAATAAGGGTTCTACGAGAAGTATTTGTCGGGCTTGGGTATAAAATTAAGAAAAGCCTCAAAATGATCGTTGTAATTAACCTTATTCAGGGTGTAGTAATAAGCACCCTTTTTAGAGCTTTCTTTATCTTTTTCGCTTTGTTTTACAAGTAAAGAGGTAGAAAGAAGCTTGCGGCTAAAGTTTCGCTTATCAAACGTAGTGTTATACAGGCCTTCGTACAGGGCAAGTAGCTGAGGGATTGTAAATCTGTCGGGCAGTAACTCAAAAAGGATAGGGTGCATGGCGGCCTTGTAACGGAGTTTGTTAATGGCCATTTCCACCATCTCCTCATGGTCAAAGATAAGCTTTGGTAGTTCATTGAGCGAAAACCATTTAGCATAGTAAGACCTGATCAGTTGTTGTTCGTACTGGTTAATATCAACCAGTGCAAAAAAGGGTACAGCTATAGTTCTTTCAACAGGGTCGCGCTTGGGGTTGCTAAATGCAGGAAGCTGCTCCATGTATACATCTTTTAAGCCTGTAAGCTCATGCAGTACCCTGCTGGCAGCAGTTTCAAGGCTTTCTTCGGCATTTACAAACCCACCCATAAGGCTCCACTTTTGTTTTTCAGGAGCAAAGCCCCGCTGTATAAGCAGAAGTTTATATTCAGATCCGTCAAATCCAAAAATTATGCAGTCTACTGCAACGAGCATTCGTGATTGTCCTGAATATTTCAACATAATAGGTTTTAAGTTTAATATTAAAGCAGTGTACCCGCTCAAAATGTCATGTATACCGCGTTATGGTCTGTGTATCTGCTGGTTAACATGGGTTGCATCGTATAAAAAACCACTTGAGGCTACACTTGGAGAAACTAAGTTATAAATATTTTTTTAAGTATAAAAATACCTGCAATTAATAAATGTTTTTTATACAATTATAAAGCGTTGTTCGGTTTTATCATACAGTTAACATTCTTTATTAAATACAAATAATCAACTTGCTTCACTAACCATATCCAGAAGGGTTCGTTAGTTAATGCATTTAAAATATGTATCTGATATTCAATTAAATAACAGTTATGGAATCAAGCAGCAAAAAGAACCCGTATGTTCAGCAGGACCCTAAAGAGAAGTACCCTAAACCTCCTTATCCGGCCCAGGAACAAGACCTGCCCGGCAGCGAAAAGAAAATGAAGCCCCAGGCTGATCATGGAGAGGAAACTTACCGGGGTTCTGGTAAACTGGAAGGTAGAAAGGCAATAATTACAGGTGGCGACTCTGGGATTGGCCGTGCAGTAGCGATTGCTTATGCCCGGGAGGGAGCCGATGTTCTTATTTCTTATCTAAGCGAAGATGAAGATGCTAAAGAAACAGCACGGTATATTGAGGAAGCCGGACGCAAGGCTGTACTGGTGCCTGGAGATATAAGTGATGAAGCCCACTGTAAGAAAATTGTGCAAAAGGCTGTTGAGGAGTTTGGCCGTATTGATATACTTGTAAATAATGCCGCCTACCAGATGGCTCGCGAGTCGTTGGAAGAAATTTCCAGTGATGAGTGGGACTATACCTTCCGTACAAATATTTATGCTATGTTTTACCTGGTAAAAGCTGCCAAGCCGCATATGAAGCCCGGTAGTACTATTGTAAACACCACATCGGTAAATGCCTACAATCCTAAACCCTTGCTTATAGCATATGCAGCCACCAAAGGAGCTATACAAAATTTTACTGCTAACCTGGGGCAGTTGCTGGCCGAAGATGGTATTCGGGTTAATTGTGTAGCGCCGGGCCCTATCTGGACGCCACTTATTCCTGCTACTATGCCTGCTGAAAACGCTAAATCGTTTGGAGAGAATACACCTTTAAAGCGTGCAGGGCAGCCTGCTGAGTTGGCTGCTGCGTATGTGCTACTGGCCTCTGAAGACTCAAGTTATATGACGGGTTCTACAGTACAGGTAACAGGAGGAACGCCAACAATCTAATTGCTTATAGAGATAAAATAAGAAGGGCTTATACCCTGCTTAAGGCAGAATGGTATAAGCCCTTTCTTTACTAAAATGGAGTGCTTACTGGATTACTATTTTTTTAACAGTTGTTTCAGAGCCATTGGTAGTTGAAGCACGCAAAATATACATACCAGGAATAAGGTTTACTTTAACCTCTCCTGTTACAGGTTGCTCCCAAAGCTTGCGACCGTCTAAGGAAAAGATCATCACATTAAGCATGTCCTGCTTTGCAGAGATGGTTACCTCTCCTTTTGATGGATTTGGGTACAACTCAACGCCTGAAAGTTTAGTGCGGCTGGCAAGGCTGGTTGGTGCATTGGTAAAAGTAGCTGTTGCAAAAGTAGAAGCAGTATAGCTGTTATCAATAGCCTGTACACCCCATCTGTAGGTTGCGCCGGGGGTTAATCCTTTAATGGTCCATCTTCTGTTAAGTTGCACGTTACCCAGCTTCTGCTGCATTAAGCGGCCTGTTGCTTGATCGGCCTTTGCAAATACAACATGCTTGTTATTGGTTTCATCTACCAGAAACAAGTTGTAGCTTAGTGAGGGCTGCGGTGTAGTGTCATCTGTAGAGGCATCCCAACTAAAAGTAGCTTCATTGTCGTTTAATGCAACCCTAAGGTTAGAGGGAGTGGAAGGTGCAGCATTGGTAGCGGTTGAGTTGTTCATAACTACAACAGATACCTGGGTTCCGTATGCGCTGTTTGCTCCTGCAAAGTTATTGCCCGAGAAGCCTGTCAGGATAAGATCAAGGGTGCCGTTATTGTTAAGGTCAGCTACCTCGATATGGCTTTCTGAAACTCCTGGAAGCATAGCGTTGTCCGGATGCTCAGTAAACTGACCATTGTTATTAAGGAATATAGCAGTGGCTTGTCTGCCTGCAGCGTTGTTCCATCCGGTAAGTATAATATCCAGGTCGCCATCATTATCCCAGTCAGCAAAACGTGAGCCGCCTCCAATACTGATCTGGTTAAACGTAGTAAACGTTCTTACTTCTTCAAAGGTACCGGCATTATTTCTGTAAAGCCTGTATGTATCGTAGGGTAATGGGTCGCTGGGGTTGCCGTTGGCGCTTACACCTCCATCACCGTTCAATAGCAGGTCAAGGTAGCCGTCTCCATCAAAATCACCCCATGTAGATGAGGCAAACCCGCCTTTTTCAACCAGGTTCAGGTCTCGCACTGTAAATACACCGTTGTTATTCACATACATTTTAGAAATTCTAACCCATGGGTCATCATTGGTTCTTGCGGTAACAAAAAGGTCAATGTCACCATCATTGTCAAAATCTACTTCTGTAAACAGGGGGTCTACCCAATCCCAGTCTTCAAAAGTTTGACCTGCAGCAAAGTTTCCATTGCCATCGTTGAAGTAAATTTTGGATTCTCCATCCCAGAAGTTTCCTAATACATAAATGTCCTGGTGGCCATCGTTGTTAAGATCGACCATGCCAACAGTAGGAGCCAAAGGTGGAAACGGGGCTGGTGTTACTCTTGTGAAAACACGCTCATTATTTGAAGTGAATAAAGCAGTAAAACGCCCGTCTGTTCCAAAGCCAGACTGAATCATATCCAGGTTGCCATCTCCATTTATATCTCCCCAGGCATGTGTAGAAAACACACCTCCCAGAAAAGGTGATTCAACCCTTGTAAAGGTGCCGTCGCCATTATTTGTAAATAGTTGAACCTGAAATGATTCAGGTGTTGTGCCTGCTGCAGGTAAAGCACCACTGATAAGAAGGTCTTTGTCGCCATCGCCATCTATATCGATAGCAGAAATATCAGCATGTTGTGCTGCAAAATCTAGGTTTCTTACCGTAAAACTTTGAGCAGATGTACCAAGGGAATACAGTAGCCCGGCACATAAGGGTAGTAATATTTTTTTCATAGACATTTGGTGTAGGTAAAGAAAAAAATGAGTGGATAGGTATTAAATGTAATAATTACACTAATAAAGTAAATATTGGATTATTAAAAAATACTTATACCCTTATTTTTTTTAGTTTTTTTCAATTGTGGTTTGTAAATTATTGATAATAAAGGGTTTAAATTTTTGGGTATAATTGTTTGTGGTACGTTTAATTTGTTGTTTTGTAAAGGGTCCTATTGGTGGAGGGAGCTAGGTATGCATGCTAAAGCAGGAAATCTGTTTGATAAATGATATAAACGTTTAACTTAGGCTTTGCAAACAGAAAAGCATACAAACTAGTTAGTAACAACCTTTAAACCACATACGCCATTGTATTTAGCAAAGCAAATGTTGATAACCGGTACATGTATATTGTGCCTGGGTATTGGGCAGGCTGTGTATGGGCAAACCATTCCGGTTCCCTTAAATGACTTGTCGCAATTTAAAGCCTCTTCGTCCAGCTGGCATATTGCCGGTAACGTTACTGCAGATCTTAACAAAATTAACCAGCTTACTTCTGTTAAAGGAGAAGGCATACTGGTAAACATGCCTAAAAAAGGTGCAGCAGGCAAAGATTTATTTACCCAGCTGGAGCATGGTGATGCCGATATAGAGCTTGATTTTATGATGGCACGCGGATCTAATTCCGGTATTTACCTGCAAGGGCGATACGAGGTGCAACTGGAAGATAGCTGGAGTATTATTACGCCCACCTCTGCTCATAATGGAGGTATTTACGAGCGTTGGGACGAGTCAAGGCCTCAAGGCCAGAAGGGTTACCAGGGCTATGCTCCCCGCCAGAGTGTGAGCCGTGCTCCTGGTTTATGGCAACATATAAAAATATCGTTCCAGGCGCCGCGCTTTAGCCAGGAGGGGCAGAAAATAGAAAATGCAAAAGTATTGCGTGTGGAGCTCAACGGGGTTCTTATACATGAAGATGTTGAACTTACCGGCCCCACCCGAGGCAGTATAAGTGAGCAGGAAGTCGCCTCAGGCCCCCTGCGCCTGCAGGGCGACCATGGCGCTGTAGCATTCCGTAATATTAAAATTACACCCTTTACCAAACAAAAGCCCCAATTAAGCCAGGTAAATTACCAGGTATTTGCAGGCAAGCACGAAACAGAGCCTAAATATGATACTATGGCTGTGCAGGCACAGGGTACTACCGATATTTTAACTTCTAACATTGCAATAAAACCCAGGCAATTTATATTGCGCTATACCAGCGTACTTAAGCTGCCCGAAGCGGGCGAATATACATTTGAACTAAATGCTCCTGGTGGCTCCGGCTTGATGCGAATAGGTAACCAGGAGGTTATTGCCATGGCATCGTGGGGTGGAAAAGGTACTATTACTTTACCTGCTGGTGAACACCCGGTAGAGATAGCTTATGCAAAATATGTAAACTGGGCTAGCCCTGCTTTAGCCCTTCATGTATCAGGTCCAGGTCTGCGCAGGTTCTTGATCAGCGAAAACGAAGCCAACCTTGTAGCCTCTACAGATCCTATTCTGGTAGACCCGAATGATAAGCCTATACTGCGTAGTTTTATGGATTTGCCCAATCGTAAACGGGTAACCCATGCTGTATCGGTAGGTAGTCCGGCGCAGGTACATTATACCTACGATCTTGAAAACGGAGCCCTTCTGCAGGTATGGCGGGGAGGTTTTTTAGATGCTACCCCCATGTGGCATGATAGGGGAGATGGCTCATCGCGTGCCTTAGGTGCTGTACAACACCTGGCAATGCCTGGCCTTGCTATTGCGCAATTGCCATCCGCAGATGCGCCCTGGCAAAGCGATACTACAGGTAGTGCTTTTCGCTCCAAAGGCTATATTGTAAATAGCAACAATGAACCAACCTTTACATACCAGGCCTGGGGTAGCACGATACACGATGCTATACGGGTATTGGAAAACGGCCAGGGGCTGCAGCGTGAAATTAAGCTACAGAACTCCGGGCAGAACCTGTATGTACGCCTGGGCGAAGGAAGCCAGATTGAGGAAGCTTCCAAAGGCCTGTACCTGGTTGATGGCAAAGCCTATTACATACGCCTTGATGATGCAGCCGGAGCCAAGCCCCTGGTTAGGCGTATTGCAGGCCGCCAGGAGCTACTGGTGCCTGTGCGTGAAAAGTTAACCTATTCCATTCTATTTTAACCACAGATCTGTTTAGGAATGAATAAGCCAATCAAAACTCTATTATATGTAATGCTTGCGGCAGGAATAATGGCAGGAAGCTGCCAGGGCGTAATGGCGCAGGAGTCACCAAAAGAAGAAGACTTTTTTAAGATCATGAAAGTAAGTGCTCCCGAGGGTACTTTGCTGGAGGTAGGGGGGCTGGTTACGCTTCCTAATGGTGATTTAGGGGTTGCTACCCGCAGGGGCGATGTATTTATTGTAGAAAACCCTACCAGTACAAGGCCGTACTTCCGCAAATTTGCTTCGGGACTGCACGAGGTACTGGGTCTAGCCTATAAAAACGGTGCTTTGTATTGTGCCCAGCGTGGTGAGCTTACCAAATTAGTAGATACTAACCACGATGGAAAGGCCGATGTATATGAAACCGTATATGCATGGCCCTTATCGGGAAATTATCACGAGTATAGCTTTGGGCCTAAACTAGGACCTGATGGGTCTTTTTATGTATCGGCCAATCAAGGCTTTACCGATCCCTGGTGGTTTGCCAGAAGTGTGGTACCTATGCGCGGCTGGATGATGCGCATTACAGAAGAGGGCCGTATGGAGCCCTGGGCTACTGGATTCCGCTCACCTGCAGGCCTGGGTATGATCGATGGCGAAGTATTTTATGCCGAAAACCAGGGCGATTGGATTGGCTCCGGAGGCATATGGCATGTAAAAAAAGGAGCCTTTACGGGGCATCCCGGCGGGCTGGCCTGGTCGGGTTTGCCTAACTCACCTATAAAGCTTACCGAAGCACAAATCTATTCCAAAATAAACCCTCGCCTGGATAAAGACCCAAAAGGCAATTACATAAAGCCCGAAAATATTAAAGATGAAGAGCCTGTTTCGTTCTTTGATATGAAGAAGGAGTTTCCGGAAATACAACTACCGGCCGTGTGGCTACCCCATGGCATACTGGGAGTGTCTAATTCTGAAATTATAAAAATACCCGAAAGGCAATGGGGGCCTTTTGGCGGCCAGTTGCTGGTGGGTGACCAGGGGCAGAGCAAAATTATGCGTGTAGTTTTGGAAAAGGTAAATGGCGAGTACCAGGGCGTAGCCTTTGATTTTAGAAGCGGTTTCCAGTCGGGAGTACTGCGTATGGATTGGGCTAAAGATGGCTCCCTGTTTGTTGGTGAAACCAACCGTGGCTGGGGCTCTGCCGGAGAAGCTAACGAAGGGCTGCAACGCCTGGTATGGAACAATAAAATCCCTTTTGAAATGTATACTGTAAAAGCCATGCCTGATGGCTTTGAAGTAGAATTTACCATGCCTGTAGATAAAGCTTCTGCCGAAGATCTGGCTTCATACACCGTAGAAAGTTTTACCTATAAGTATCACCCTGTTTATGGCAGCCCTCCCGTTAATAGCCAAAGGCATGTTATTAAGGGGGTAAAGGTGGCTGCAGACGGTATGTCGGCCCGTATTATTGTAGATAACCTGCGCCAGGGCTATATACATCATGTAAACCTGGAAGGTATACGTGCCAGAGACCATTTTTATAGCCTGGTACACCCTTCTGGATATTATACATTAAATAACATTCCGGCAGGCAACAGGTTAGCGCTAAGCGAAGTAAGTACCCGTAATTCTGCAGTTAAACTTCAAAAGGTAGCCCCAGGTATTAAAAATAATCAAAAGCCTGCTGCAACTGCTACTGCATCCACAAAAACCGCAGCACCGGGTAGTATAGCTAAGCCTGCCTTAAAAACGGAAGCCCTAAGCTATGAAAGTGTAAAACCCTTGCTTAGCAAAAATACCTGCCTGGCTTGCCACGCTACTGATAAAAAGCAAGTGGGGCCTGCCTTTGCAGAAGTTGCCAAACGCAAGTATAGCAACCAGCAGATTGTAGAGCTTATTCACCAGCCTAAACCCGAAAACTGGCCTGATTTTGCAACTCCTATGCCTCCTATGCCACAGGTGCCAAAAGACGAAGCTCTTAAAATTGCCATTTGGATCAATTCTTTGAAATAAAAACAAAGGTTGTTAATAAAGTAAAAAGCCGGATGTACATATAATTATATGGGCATCCGGCTTTTTAATGAGAGGGCAGAGGCTTGTGCTTTAGTTTAAGAATGTAAAGCTTCTGATTTTTTTGAGGAACTGTGTTTTATCATTACGCTTTTCCCGGCAAAGTCATGCAGGGCTCTGTGTTCCGGGTTGCTATGTATAGATAAAAAGGAAATCCAGCCTAAAAAGCCCTTTGTAAAATATCGTAAATATGACCTGGGTAGTGTAATCTTTTGTTCAGGAAAGTCATAATCTCTTACACTGATATTCATAATCCTTTGACCTAACGTGGCAGAATACGAGGTCAATACAGGTTCATATGTTAGCATTAAAATGGCAAGTATTGTAATAACAATTACAGATTTGTGTTCTGAATCTTCTATAACTACAGAAAGCAAAATCGCGATTGATAATAGCAGCATGCTATCAATAAACATAGATTGATAACGCCTTACTAATCGTGGAAACTCATATACATTTCCTTGCAGCAAAAAGGCATCTGGTTCAAGGGAGGCTACTGGCTCCTTGGGCATTACATGGGTTGGCTCTTGGCTTAAATGTGCTTTGCTTTTAAGCTTTAAGTAAAGCTGTACTTTTTTTGATAAATGAAGAATTACCCCAAAATATAAGTAATATACACCCAGTACCTTCAATGCTAATAAGTTGCCTTCAAAGCCTGCCAGCAGACAAATGCCTGCATATACTATAAGCATACCCGATAATACCCATTTGCTCCAGTTTTTGCCTTTAAGCAGAAAGAAAATAAATGACGTAAATACCAGGGTTTTAAGTAAGGAAAACCCAAGGTCACCATCTCCCAGGTACAAAACCAATCCTGCAAACAATATTTCACAAGCAATAAAGATGGCTGACAACGCCATTATAAATAGTTTTGCAGCTGCTATATCTTTCTTAGACATCTTGTTTTTGTTTTAATGCACGGCCATATAAGCCTGGTAAATATTTAAATATTAATTTAAAAGATAATGCTCTGGTTGGTGTAATAAATTGCAAACACTATTAGAAACAAGCTTAGGGTGTAAATATTTAGATATAGATTGTGTATGGCTAACAATATATTACATATAATTTTAGCGTAAAATTGCGCCCATTTGCAGGTTTATGAATTTTAAATTAAATTGTACTTATGTGCTAGTGTTTATAATTTAAGTAAGATATTTGATTTAGATGTTTTCACTGAAACATGCCTTTGCAGTCACAATTGCTTATATAGCTTATCAAGTCTAATCATATTTATAAATTTTAAACCAATTCTAATTTAGCTTTGGCTTTGGTAGCAGTGGATAGCTGCTGTTAAAGTTAAGGCAAACCTTACTTACTATGATGAATAAAAGTTTTTTCTTTACTCTTCTGTTAATGATTTTAACTGCTCCGGTAGTATTTGCCCAAAACTATACTAAAGAGCAAACTATAAAATACATTGATGAGAAGTTAAAAATTTCTGATCCGATATATAGTAGTTTTACTATAGGTGAAAATGGCGAAACCGTAATGAAGTGGGTTAATGATGGATATTACTACGAATACAGGTTTAACATCCGTGAAATTGAAATTGAGCAAAGGGTTAATGCAGATGGAGACAACTATATTACGCTAACCTGTATATCGGGTGTAAATAATTGCCTGCAAAGTGCATCGAGGCTTGTAATAAGCAGAGTAGGCGATAAAGTAAGCTTCAAAAATTATAAAGCTCTTGAAATTAACTCTATTGCAGGCTTTGATAATGTAACAAGCTTAAAAAATGCTTTAAAGTATCTTAAGATATTATCTCACAGGGATAATGTTGAAAAAACCTCTGCAAAGAGAGACCCATTCTTATATTGATTTAATTTTATAGTAATGAAAAAAATTTTACTACTTATCTTTTTTGTTATGATGGCCGGTCCTGGTGCATATGCACAGGATAAACTTAAACAGCTTACCGAAGATCTTGAGCGTTTGATTGATCGTAAGGACTGGCAAGGCGCCAAGCGTAAGATCGACTATTTTTATGCCAACCAGCCTGATCCACCTACAGAACTTGATATTATTGAAAAGTATGAAGTAGATAAGTTCAATGCAAGAGTAATACAGGCCATAGAGCAGGAAGACCGTTTGTATCAGCGCCTGATCAATAACAACTCCGTAGAGTTATGTAAAAATTACCTCAACAACTACCCGTATGGTAAATACCGTGATCATGTATCTACCTTGTTAGCAGAACAAACCGATGAGCAGGCCTGGCAAAAAGCAAAAGCGGCAAGCTCAACGTCAGCTTACTATGAATATATAGATAATTACCCCAAAGGCAAATACCTTGAGCAGGCAAAAGAAACAGTAAAGCGTTGGGACCGTACGGCTTACGAAAAAGCTTCTACCGAAAATACATCTTCTGCCTACAATAGTTACCTTAACAACTACCCTCGTGGCGAGTACAGAAGCGAGGCACGTGAAGGGCTAAAGCAAAGTGTAGAACACGAGCAGTATATGAAGGCGGTTAACAGCAGGAATATTTCGGACTATGAAACATACCTGTCCAAGTATCCTAATGGAAAATATGCTTCTGAGGTAAGTACAATAATAGAGAACGGATACTACAAGTTTGGTAATGACGCATTTGCCTCCAAACAATGGAGTACAGCAAAAGACCATTATGAAACTTATATAGCGAAATACCCATCGGGGCGCTATACAGCAGATGTAAAAAGAAAGATTGCCCAGAGCCAGCGTAAGCTTAATCAGACCAGTTCAGACTTTGTGATGTATACTTATGAAGCCGGAATCCCAATAGGGTTTTCAGTTGGTAGCTTATATACAAGCGGTGCAGGTTTATACATGAATATGAAGATGAATACCGAGTTTTTTACCTGGTTTGATGCATTGTATAAAATTGACAACTCTGGAAATCACGATGGTATTGCAGATCATTTGATACCGGTGGGTGAGCGAGTAGTTGGCAATATGGCTGTATCCGGAGGCGCTACCTTTATGTTATTTTACCCTTTGTGGGGATATGCCGGTGCAGGTGTTGGCTATATGCCAGTATTACAAAATTACGATGAGTACACGTATGACAGTAGAAACAGATTGGTAAAATACAGTGACGGATATTATAGAAATACGGACGAGTCTAAGTTCTTCTTCTTTCCGGAAGCAGGTCTTAATTTGAAAGTAGCCGATACATTTGTTCTTAAATACGGCTTTAATTACCAGCAGGGTATTAACCAGCAACTTGGGATAGGTTTTGCATTTTAAAGCTAAAACTTATTTTGAAAAAATGGCTCAGTTAATCGTTAACTGAGCCATTTTTTATTGGGGATGCTTACTATAATTTGTTGATACAATATCAGGCTAATGTAAACTGACAAGATAAAAGCCTGCCGGGGTAATACCGGTATTATTAATAGCCGTCACTCAGCTACACGTACCGCTGGCCGAAAAAAGAGCAACTAGTTAGAAAGTTTACGCAGGCTGAGGAATGCCTAACAGGTAGAGTTTTTTTGATCTGCCATTTATCTTGCCTGTTTCCCAGCGGTAGCCAGGGTCTGACAAACCTTCCAGTAGTTGATCCATATCCTGTAGGGTGTAAGTACGGGCATTGGATACTGCACCATCCCAGGCAAAGCAAACAGGAATTACAGGTACCAGGTAAGTAAACACAAGTTGTTGCCAGGTTAGGGGTTTAACAAAGGGAGTAATGAACAAAGCCATTACAAAGTTGGGCAGTAGGGCAATCCACCAAAGCCAGGTGGGGAAGCTGTTATCACTAATTTCAAAGACACAAATGGGCTGTTGCTTTTGCAGGGCATCTGCCAGGATATGGCGTGCAATGTTAGGGCGCATATGGTGCATGCTACATACCATGGTGCGTATACCAGTTTGGCTTACATCTATATTGGTGGCGTTTACAGGTGTAGTAACATAGTGTATTTCAAGGGTATTCTGGTGGTTGATACGCCTCGCCATTTCCAGGTTAGGGTACAAATCTGTGAGAGTAAGCTGAAGGGTGGTAAAGCCATATTGTGTTTTAAGTAGATTGTATACTTCGGGCATAGGGCCTCCGCTGCCTGAACAAAGGTCAATAATATGCGTGCTGCCGGTTTGCTGTATTAGCCTGGCCAGTATACCTGCCAGTTCCTCTGTAGAGCCCAGTATCTTATGTACAATTACAATCAGGCGTGTCATACATTGTCTGATCCAGTTAGGCAGCCAACTATGATCTTCAACTTCAAAAAGGTGTATCCTTTTCATACATTTAACGGCTTAGTTTGTCTAGTACCTCCTGGCGCAGGCTCCGGCTAATGGGCAACTCCTTACCATTTACTTCTACACTTTCGTATGTAAAAGCCTGCAGGTGCTGCGTATTAAATATAAAAGACCGGTGTATGCGCAAAAAATAAGAGGGTAACTTGCTCTCAATATTGCTTATTTTTTCTTTGGTAAGCAGCATTCCCCCGGTAGTATATATTTTTATGTAGTCGCTCATGCTTTCTATATACAACACATCAGCAAGGGCAAGCTTTACCGTTTTACGATCAGCCCGTACAAAAATGTAACCTGTTACTTCTGATTCATTCTCTTTCGGAGCCTGCTTTACCTCTAATTGTCTGAATTTATCAAGAGCTCTCAGAAAACGTTCAAAGGGCACAGGCTTTAACAGGTAATCAATTACATCCAGATCAAAACCATCCAGTGCATACTCGCGGTGGGCCGATACCAGTATTACGGGTGGGCGGTGGTGCAGTGCACGCAGAAACTCCAGCCCATTAAGCTGCGGCATTTGTATGTCCAAAAAAAGGAGGTCTATGCGTTGGCTCTGCAATTGACTAAAACACTCAAGGGCGGTGCCGCACTCTCCTGCTACGATAAAGCCCTCTACCTGGCCCAGGTGGTTTTTTAACACCCGGCGTGCAATGGGCTCATCGTCTACCAGCAGGCATTTAACAAGGTTCGTTTGCATAGGTAAGGCTGTGGTTAGGTTGCAGGGTAAGGGTTAACTCTACCTGGTATAAAGCATTTTCTGTTGTGTTGAATTGCAAGGTGTGCTTGCCCGGGTACAGTAGTTCAAGACGTTTCCGTACGTTTTTTAAACCTATACCACCAGGTAAGGATGGCCGGCCGTGCACTGCAGTTGCTATTGAATTTACAACTTTAACGCAGAGTTGCTCATGTTTCAACCCTATGTGTACCTGTAAGTAGAGTTGCTCTGTGTTTTCAGAAAAGCCATGTTTAAAGGCATTTTCCAGGAAGGGAAAAAGCAGGAATGGAGCAATTTCATATGGCAAATTGTTATCAGGTACCTGCCACTCCAGTACCAGGCGATCTTCAAAACGTAGTTTTTCCAGGCTTACATAATCTTCTATCAGTTTAAGCTCTGCAGATAATGGTACAACTGCTTTATGGCTGCGGTAAAGTAAAGCATCTAACAGGCCCGAAAGCCGGATAATGGCATCAGGCAGGAGACTGGACTGTTCAAGCGCCAGCCCATAAATATTATTAAGTGTATTAAACAGAAAATGAGGGTGTATCTGCCCTTTTAATAGCTGCAACTCTGCTTCGCGTAGTTTCAACTCGGCTTCAAGTTGTTTGCTGTGCAGTTCTGCTATGTGTTGCTGGCCTTTGTACCAGTATTTTAGTAATTTAACCAAGGCACTAAATAATACCAGAAAGTATAAGCCTACTACCAGGTAAAATATGTTGGTAGTAAGTGGAGGCATATTGCTGTATTGATAGTCGGCTAAAGTGGTATAGGCCCATATAACCACCAGCATAATGCCCCACATGGACACAATCAACAAAAACACAAAATACCAGGCAAAGCGTGCATAGCGCTTATACAGGAGATAGCGAGGTATTAAAAAATAATTCAGCGTATAGCTGGTACCTACCACAATAGGCATAAGCAGGCTTACAAACAGGGAGGTATAACGGTAGTCTTCGGTAAAATGACCAAAGAAATACACCAGAAAGCCTGCGGCAGCCATCCAAAAGAGCAGGTGTAACAGGCCCCTCCCGAGGTTATTTTCAAAAAGCATATCAAATTGTATTCTGTGCATTTACTTTCTGATTATGCACCTAAGGTACAAAATTAAAGCTGTTTCTTGCTGGGTAAGTCGGCAGAATGCATATTATAGCAGGCAATTAGCAGGTAAAACCACTTACCTGCTAAGGACTACCATTAATCGACATTGTGCGGCTATCAGCCGATAGTAAAAAAATAAGCAAAAGAGGGTTCGTAGTATTGTAATGTAAACTAAATCCCTAAACACTATGATTGAATTATTTTATCAAGGCGGTTGGCTTTTTATGAGCCTGGTTACTCTAATGGGGCTTATTATGTTGTTTTTTGCAGCAAGAGGTGCCACAAAGGCTTTTGTAAATATAGCGCCCTATGAGCCCGCTCAATTGTACTATGTTCGTTTTTTTGGAATGTTGGCCCTAGTTACAGGCATACTGGGCCAGGTTATTGGCCTGTATGATGCCATGGCAGCTGTTTCGCAGTCAGAGCACGTATCGCAGGCTATGCTGGCGGGGGGGCTAAGGGTTTCTACCATTACTACCCTTTATGGCTTTGTTGTTTTTATTATTGCACATCTTATCTGGTTTGCATTAGATGTAAGCTGGAAACGTGCAGTAAGGCCAGATTAATAAAAAATCAATACCTATAGTATAGGCCAGGGTCGGTTGGGGCACCTGGCCTTGTGAATTTAAAAATATTTAAAGCTGTAGTATGTTAACCTGGTTTTACCTGCTATTACAGGCAGTGTCATTATCAGGAACAATGGTAGTGTTATTTTTGAGTTGGCAATGGTAAGCTGGCAAGCTTAAACAGGCCTGAATTGTTAGCCATTTGCGGACGCTCAGCCTGGGGCACAGGCGGGGTACTTTGGCGAGACCTTCTGTTGCCTGATATTCCTCCTAATCCTATGGTAAGTGTAAAATACACATTGTTCTGCAGGACAGGTGCATTTTGTAATACATCCTGGCTGTTGTTTATATTCCAACGCACCCTTTCCAGCGGTACCAAGTAACCAGCCCTGAAGTTAATAAGATAAAACCATTGGGTAGAAATGCCCAGCCCAAGGTCCAGGTGAGCCCGTGAGAAGGTCATTTCCCTGTACTGCAGGTTTCCTTTTAAATAGTTTTCAAACGAAAGTTGGTCAGAAACCTTTTCTCTGTACAAATAATTAAGGCCACTACCTTTAAAACCAATAAAAGGGTATACTGAATGCCAGTAACTTCTGGTAAGGTCAAAGCCAAGGTTAAAAGAAGTGGCTCTGTATTCTACCTCACGTACAAAAGTGTTTTCTTCGGTAGTTCTAGTGGTTTTATTGAACGAGAAAGTAGTAATTACTCCATTGGTATAATATTGTAAGCCTATACCTACAGCAGCCCTCGGGTAATCGACAGAAGGATATCCCCATTGGTTTAGAACAGCATCTACCTGGTTGGTGTTGATAAGTGGAAACTCAATTGGCATTATGAGATAGCCCCCCAATACATAGCTATTTAACGAGTCGCTTTGTGCAGAAACAGAAGTTGAGTAGCCAAGTAAAAAACAAGTAAGAAGCAGAATCAGGTATTTCATGGTGCTATGTAATTGAGGCGGAGCCCCGGGTATAAACAAACCTGGCTGAAGAGCAGGTACATCTGTAAAAATAGAAAAAGCAGAACAGTAATAGCTGTTCTGCTTCTTTAATTTATTTAAAAGGGAGTTATTCTTTATTTCCGGCCAGCACTGGTTCCGGAACCAGGTCCGACTTTTTACGCCA
>FPIC01032432.1_pt1 | contig 26169 bp, 19 predicted proteins | sample 1504481 | NCBI WGS metagenome assembly FPIC01 (sample SAMEA4475357, study PRJEB15587) | soil metagenome | biome: Soil; feature: Field | place: India | collected 2015-03-11 | depth 0 m
TAAATGCTGATAAAGTGGTCATACCTACTGCTCCTGTTATAAGCGTTTTGATAAAATGATCTCTTCGCATAGTCGCTTTTTTGCAAAGGTAGCGCCACCCAATTGTTCCCACATTGATCTAAATCAATAAAGCGCCTTAACTTATTTTAACGAATAGAAGCATTACCGGCTGGCCATTTTTTTCCTGACCCGGCTAAGGGTTTCGGGGGTTAGGCCCAGGTATGATGCGATCATGTGCTGGGGTACGCGTTGGGCAATGTCAGGATAGGTTGTTGTGAAATTTGTGTAACGCTCTTCTACAGATAAACTGATGGTAGACGTAAGGCGCCTCTGCAGGGCTATATAAGCGCTTGTAATGAGCAGGCGGGTATAGGTTTCGTATTTAGGCTGCGTTTTCAACAGCTCTTCATGTGCCGTTCTGGATATCAATACCACTTCTGTATCTTCCAGTGCATCGATGGTATAGGTGGCAGGCTCTCCTGTTAAAAAACTGAACAGATCTGATATGATCCAGCCTTCAATAGCAAACTGAATAATATGTTCGCTTTCGTTCTCCGTTGCATACTCACGTAAGGTGCCCTTTTCTACAAAAGCAAAATACTTGCACACATCTCCTTTCTGAAGCAGGTATTGTTTTTTCCTGAGCTTTTTGGGCGTTAGGTATGCGCTGATCTGCTCCTCTTCTTCTGGAGTGAGGGGTACTTTCTCGTTAAATTTCTGAAAGAATAGCTCGTGCATGTAGCTGGTAAGATTGATAGTTGTAACCTCAGAACGTTAGTTTAAAAACCGAGCCTTTTGTAGGTCCCGGCATAACGTTAATACCAATACCGCAATACTGCAGGATCTGCCTGGTAATGGATAAGCCTATGCCATGGCCGGGAATATGCTTTACATTAGAGCCCCGGTAAAAGAGCTCAAATACCTCTCCTACTTCACTGGCGGGTATCCCAGGTCCATTATCGAGTACAAGCAGTACCAGGCGGCCCGCTTCTTTTTTCAGGATAAGTTCCGCTGTATAATCGGTAGAGTATTTAAGTGCATTGTCTACTACATTGAGTAAGGCTGTAGACAGCAGGTGCTGCTGCGTGGTAACTTCCAGCAGGTGCTCATCTTCACTCTCTACTTCCAGCGAAGTATGGATAACGGCATTAGGATATTTGTACTTTAGCTTTTCAAGCACTTCCCAGATCAGCTCATCCATCCGAAAGGTGGTATTGGCAGGCTTTTTAGCACTGGTATTCAGGCCGCTCATGAGCATAAGCCCTTCAATAATCGATTTAAGGCTATAGGTATCTTTGCTGATCTTCTGCAGAATATGCTGGTACTCTTCGGGACTGCGCTCCTTTTCCAGGCTTATTTCTGCCTGCCCGATTATAGCCGTTAAGGGCGTATTGAGCTCATGCGATACATTTTTAAGAAACTGCTTCTGGTTGTTTACCTCGTTTTCCAGCCTGCCTAAAAACATATTGAATGTAGTAACCAGATCATACATTTCATCGGGGGTAGCTGATGTGGGCTCTAGACGGCTATCGAGGCTTTGTGCTGAAATAGAATTTACTTCACTAAGTATGTGAGCCAGTGGACTAAAGGTTTGCCGGGCTACCCGCACATTAAGCAGATAATTGATCAGCAGACCGAGCAGCACAAAAATAAGAAGAAGCAGTGCCAGGTTTTGCAACTGCCTTTGCCCGGCTATATCCAGGGCTGAGGCAATAATTACAAAGTCGCCCTGGTTATCGCGGTAAAAAATACCGGAATAATAGCGGTCGTTTCGTTCAAAATTGAGCTTTCCTGTAGCACGGATCTGGTTGAGAAGTGCTTCGGTAACCGGGAAGTCCAGTGCAGGCACAAATGCTACCCTGTTGGCTTCATCATATATCTGCACCTGCTCGTTTTCCAGGCGCTGGTCGTAATCGCGCTCGTATTCCTGGTACTTGGCTTTGTTAAGCTCATCGCGCTCCAGGTAAATAATGCCAGCAATAAGCGCCCGCTGCCCCAGGTCCCGGTAAAAATTACTGATACTATACCTGTTGAAGAAAAACAAGGTGCAGGCACATACAATCAGCGAGGTAACTGCACTTACCAGGGTAGACCGGAACGCTAGCTTTTGTTTAATATTCATACCTGTCTTTTAACATCAATTGATAGCCCCTGCCCTTGATGGTATGGATCAATTTGTCATCAAAATCTTTGTCAATTTTATTGCGCAGGTAATTGATGTATACATCTACTACATTGGTATTGGAGCTAAAGTGTATGTTCCAGACGGCCTCCGCAATCTGGGTGCGTGATAGTACCCGCTCCCGGTTGCGCATCAGGTACAACAGCAGGTTAAACTCCCTGGGCGAAAGTTTTATATCCTTATCTCCCCTCCTGATGATGTTCTGGTCTACATTTACTTTAAGGTCTGCATAGGTATTATCTTCAAAAATACCTTTTTCGAGTTGCTTGCGCCTCAGATGAGCCTGTATGCGTGCCAGCAATTCCCTGAAATGAAAAGGCTTGGTCATAAAATCATCAGCACCTGCCTCAAGCCCTTTTATCTTTTCTTCCGGATCGCCCAGGGCACTTAGTATAATAATAATGGATTTGATATTTCTTTTGCGGGTGATCTTGCACACTTCGTAGCCATCTATACCGGGTATCATTATATCCAGTATTACTACATCGTAATCGTGCAGGTTGATCATGTTACTGGCTTCATAACCTTCTGCCACTACATCTATCATATACCCCTTTTCAGATAATCCTTCCTGTATAAAGGAAGATACCCTGGGATCATCTTCTACCAAAAGGCACTTAATCATAGTACTGTGTTGCGTTCTCCAAAAAACCGTTATGAAAGGTAATAACGGCAAAACATAAGTACTCTTGCTTAAAAAAGAAAAGTGTGTACCTACTTATACTTTCAAAAGTACACAAAAGATAATCAACTGTTCACAATTCTATCCACTGTTATTACTCTAAACGTGTTCAAATTTATAGTTATTCTAATATTGTTTTCATGACTCAATACGTAAACGTTTTTACCCGTTTTGGTATAAAAAACCTGATCTGTTTCCCTTAGAATTTTTAAAATAATTGCTTCAATCTGTTCTTTTGTGAAGTGAGTTTTCAGTTTTTTATTTATCCTTTCATAAACGAGTTCTGTATAACAAATACTTGCTAATATGTTTTGTTTATCTATCATGATATTAGTCTATTCAATCAGTGCTGTTCACTTAAGAATTATCATTTCATCCTAAGGATGAGTAAGTTCACAGCATGAAGATTGCTTATGTTAAATGTGATGGCACTATTTTTAAGGATGAGTTCTTACATAAATTGTAAGGGTGTGGCTATTATGAAAAATCAGCCTTTCCTTCGTCATGTTTTATTTGCAGAAAGATAAGTAGGTTGAGGGCCCGCGAGCAAGCCACGAATGTACAACATTATTAGCTCAAAACTCCAGGATAAAACCAATAGTAGGCAACACTAAAGGATCACCACCAGGCAGGATAAAGGGTATGCCATTAGCTCCGTCCAGTCGTATGGGCATCCCGTCTGTAGTAGCAAACGCAGAGTTGTCTTCTGTACGCTGAAAGGTGTAACGGGGCAGCTCCGGACCACGCGACAAAAAGGCATTCTGTATATCCAGGAAAAGGCCGAAGGTACTACTTCTGAAATTCCATTTTTTATCTATCCTAAAGTCGAACTGGTTAAAGGCCATCAGGCGCTCTGAATTGATGCGGTTAAAGTCCAGCACTCCTGTTCCGCGCAGAATAAAGTTACGCTGCGAGGCTTCCATATCGAAAGGTGTATAGGGTGAGCCACCTGCATAGCGGTACTTGGCACCAACCTCCCAACCACGGCCCAGCTTGTAACCGAACAGTGCAGAAATTAGGTTGCGGTTATCCCATACCGAAGGGATGTAGCGGTTGGGGTCCAGGCCGGTAAACTCGCTGCGCACATAAGTATAAGAGAACACGGCAAACAGGTTGCGGGTTAGCTTTTGCTGAAAGAAGAATTCCAGTCCATAGGCTCTGCCCCTGCCTACGGAGCTTACATCTTCGTTACCTATAGCACCAAATTCAATGCCCTGGTTGGCCAGCGAAATACCATCTCTAACAGATACCGGGTAGTTGCTGTATTCTTTATAAAAACCCTCCAGGGTAAAGCGGGTAGCCAGTGCAGGCAAAAACTCAAGGCCGGCAACATAATGGTCGGATCGGATGTATTTATTATCGCGGTTCACAAAGTTACCTTCCAGATCCTGGAAGCCCAGCGCGGTGTAAATGGGCAACTTGTAATAGCGCCCTACCGAGCCGTTTACACGCCACTTTTCGGTAAGCACGTATGAGGCCGAAAAGCGAGGCGATAGGGTTTCCAGAGGGTTGAGGCCGGTATCAGTAAAAGAATTCATATCGGTACGTATACCCAGCGATAGGCCCAGGCGCTCGTTGAATATACTTTTAGACACCTGCCCGAAAGCCCCGTACCTGAAGAAGTTAATATCCGAGTTAAAATCTGCCTGTATAGCCGGCTGTACCAGGTTGCCCTGCTCATCCCTGAACTCGCGGCTTATAATACCAAAGAAGTCGTTATTGTACTTTACATATTGCGCTACACCGCCATAGGCCCATTTCCAGCCGTTTCGAAATTTGTTTACATCCACACGCAGCTTGTTCTCTATTTCCTGCGAGCGAGAGCGAAGCACCAGCCTTTCCGGGTTTTCTGACTGCCCGTCTTCATAACGATCCAGTGCATTATCAAACATATTGCGGCTCAGGGCTACGTTAACAAAGCCATCCTGTACCAGGCGCTTAACCGACAAGCCGGTGGTATAATTCCACTGGTTAATAAAGGGATTGGAGCGGAGCACATATTCTTTTTCGGGAGTAGTATTGCGGGGTACGCCAAACTTAAACTCATCTATGGCACCCACACCCAGGGCGGTAATAGTAGTTTTGGGATCAAGCTTATGCGTAATTTTATATTGAAAATCCCAGTAATTAGGCCGTATAGGTAAATCGATAGCCGAAAAGAGAAACTCGAGGTAAGACCTGCGTGCAGAGGCCAGGAAGGTAGTTTTGGGCGTTATTGGACCCTCGGTGGTAAGGGCAAGTTCTGTACCCGACAAACGCACGTTCCCCTGGTAACGGTCGGGGTTACCCTCCCGTTGCTTGAACTGAAGTACCGAAGCCAGGGCATTATCGTAGCGGGCATCAAAAGCACTGGAGCTAAGGGTTACATCCTCAATAAAGGATACGTTCAAAATACCCTGTGGCCCACCGGCACTGCCTTGCGTACTAAAGTGGTTGATTACGGGTATCTCTATACCATCAATGTAATACACGTTTTCGTTGGGAGCACCTCCCCGTATTACAATATCGTTTCTAAATCCGGACCCTGTACCGCCCCCACCAGCCACACCGGGCAGCGATTGGATTACCCTTGATATATCAAAGTTACCGCCCGGGTTACTTTTAATTTCTTCACTGGTAAGGCTTTGTATGGAAAGTGGTGTTTCGAGCGTAGCTGCCTGCGCAGAAGCTGCTTTTCTGAAGCTAACGGTTACCTCGTTTAGGGTAGTGCTACTAGGCTCCAGTTCTATGTTAAGGATGGTGGCATTGCCTGATGAGATCAATACATTGTAGCGGATAAAGCTTTCGTAGCCTACAAAGGTAGCTTTAATGTTATAGCTGCCTGTAGGAATGTTGTTTAGCCTGAAGCGGCCTTCTATATCGGTAGCTGCACCAATGATAGGGTTGGTACCCTCCACTACCACTGTTACGCCTATTAGCAGCTCTTGCGAGTTACGGTCGCGTACGGTACCAATGAGCTGGCCGTTTTGTTGCGCAAAAGCAGTTATGCCAAGCATAATACCCAGCAGTAGTAAAGTAAAAGGTTTCATAAACTAGTTTTCTAAAATTTGATCTGCAAGTTGAGTTAAAACACCAGTAAAACGGTTTCGTTTTATTTTACAAGCTACTTAACACAAATGCGATATAATTGTTTAGAAAATTAAAGGGTTTATGAACTTTAACTGAGTTTTTTATTTGACAAGAACCTGACTAAAAATCTGCTTCCCGGCAGAATAGTCTGTTTTGCTTATCCAATAGATGCCTGGTTTAAGATTACCCAGGTTAACATGCGTTCTTTCTTTAGAAAGTGAAATAGTTTTAAGAACTTTTTCTCTTTTATTATTATATACCTGCAGCAGGGCTTCGTTACCACTACGGTAATAAACAAACTCCTTCTGTAATGATAGCATAACTCCTTCTTTAACCTCCCAGCTTGCTAAATGATGGCCAAAGGCTTGCACTTGTATATCTGCCTGTATTGTTTCATTACTTATACTAATCTGGTAGTTTTGCTCACCAGGCTCAAGGGTTAATGCAACCTCAAAAACAATCATATCATTCGGTGGAATAATTAATTGTTTTTCTTTTGACTTTAAGTTGGCAGCACTAAAGGTAAGGCTTAATGTAAGTGGCTGATCAGAATAATTTACCAAGTCTATAGGCATAGTATGTAGCGTTCCAACTCTGCCAAACGATGAAAAATGGTCGTAGCTTAAACCTAAAGCTTTGTTAGGACCATACAAAAAGGAAACCTTAGTTCCTTCTTTTCTTTTCACTCTTATCAGTTCCCAATCGTCATTATATAGGTATTGATCTGTCCGCAAAAGACCATCATAATAAATAATTGTATCTTTGGGCGGTAGTCCCAAAACAAATGTACTAGCCCTATCTCCAGATTTAAAAGAGGGTTTATAGTAGTTTTCCTCTAATACTTTCCCATTTGTATGGTAGGTAACCCACTTACCAATTTTGTATCCCTCCTCATTTACCTGGTTGATTTTGGGCTGGGCTAAAGCAAAAAGTGAAACAAACAATGCTGGTAACAGAAAAAGTGCTTTCATGGCTGAAGGTTTTAGTTTCCATCAAAATACCATTTTAAGTTAACTAATGCCAATGCAAGCAGTATTTTGATTTTACGAAGTTAAAGTTATTTAAAGCTTACTTCTACTGCTGTACAGTAACGTATACCAACAGCCTGGCTCCGTTAAATAAACTTACTATTACCTCTGTTTTTCAAAGGAGGAGGTATGGTGCCTGTCCAGATGCTCCAAAATGGAAAGCAGGGTTTCTTTTTGCTGTTGCTCAAGGCCTGGCAAAATTTCGGGCAACTTATCAAAACTGATAAACAACTGCCTTAGTACCTGTTTACCTTTATCGGTAATAAGAAGTAATTTTGCACGGCCATCCTGGGGATGTGTTTCTTCGCGCAAGAGCTCGTTTTTAACCAGGCGTTTAATAATGTCCAGACCTGTGGTGGGTTCTACCATATTGGCAGCTATAAGGTCTTTTTTATTTGACTCTTTTAGCTCCTGCATAGAAGCCAGAAAGCCAAACTCCTCAGCACTGTTCAAACCAGCCTCCTGCAGCAGGGGCTTCATGTAAAACCGAACGAACTTGTATAAACGCCCGATCAGGTATCCTGCATATTGGTCCATCCTGGGGTCATGGGGAGATGCCTCCACAAAGCGCGCGCGCTCTATATAAACAGAACGGCGGGCTGCTTCTGCACTTACAAAAGGCGCTGCAGTAGCCTGTGCCTGCAGCCATTTACCAAAATGCTCCAGGTGTCCTTCCGGGTAGTTACGTATATATTCTTCCCATTTTTGCAGAACGGGTACTGCAGAGGGCATTGACATAGGCTTTAGTAAAACAGTAGTACAACAGCTTTGGTGTAGCTATTGTTTAAAACAATTGCATACACAGTCAATACTACAATTTATTTTATAGATCTGCCAGACAGCGTTCAAATATACGTACTTTTAAAACATCCACGTCAGGTTGCCTATTTGACTTTACGCCATGTGTTCCAATGCAGGGTAACCTGGTCATAGCCAAATTGGCTCTAATCTAGCTACCCCTCTTTACCAACATAGCAATATTGTGCTTTTTTAAGAAGTTGGCTAGAGCATTAAAAGCCGCATCCTCCATCCATCCATTTGAAAACACACTATCACAACAAACTCATTTACAGAGCGTAATACCATTAACCACATATTAATCACCTAAAACAAATTCAAGAATATGGGCACAGGCACAAATAGTATATTAGCAAGCATAGTAAAAGGCGCGATCGCAGGCGCTGCTGCGGTGTGGGTAATGGACCGCATTACCTGGTACATGTATAAAAATGAAGACCCTATCGCTTTCAAAAAAGAAAAAGAAGCACAGATAGACGGCAAATATGTAGCCCATGTTGCAGCATTAAAGGTATTTGATTCGCTGCATGTAAAGCCAACAGAACAACAGGAATATTACACCTGGAAATCAATTCACTACCTGCTTGGCATCATGCCGGCCGCCTTGTATGCGATCTATCGCAGCCGGTTAAATGGCCTGGATTATGGCCGTGGGCTACTTTATGGATTTGGTTTATTTGTTGTAATGGATGAAGTTATGGCACCTGTATTGGGCTTGTCATCCGGCCCGAGAGCTTACCCATGGCAGGCCCATGTAAGAGGCTTAGTAGGCCACCTTGCGCTTGGAGCCACTACCGATGCTGTTCTGAAAGCAATGGATACCTCTGTACCCCGGATGCTGAAAAGTGCCTGATTAACCTTATAAAAAAAGCCTTTCGTATGATATATATTCTCATACAAAAGGCTTTTTAGTAATTGAATTAAGTAAGCTTAAAAATCCCTTCCTTATACCAGTCCTGGGATATCTACTACTTCGTTCACATCTTCTTCGTAATTTACACCGGGCACTCTAAAACCAAACAGGTTAAAGAAGTCTGTTCTGTAGCCTTCCAGGTCCGAAATTTCGGTCAGGTTTTCGGTTGTTGCCTGTCCCCAGAGCTCAGCTACTTTCGCCTGCACATCATCCCGCATTTCCCAATCATCTACACGGATCCTGCCCTGCTCATCCGTAGCTACCTGGCCACCAGTATACAATCTGTCATTGTACAAACGCTGGATCTGCTCGATAGTACCCTCGTGTATACCCTCCTCCTTCATTACTTTATACAGCAAAGAAATGTACAGCGGAATAACCGGTATGGCCGAACTGGCCTGGGTTACCAATGCTTTGTTTACAGATACATACGCTTTGCCATCAATATCTTTTAAGCTATCGGTAATAGTAAAGGCGGTTGCCTCCAGGTGGTCTTTGGCGCGGCCAATGGTACCCTCTCTGTATACTGCTTTGGTAAGGGCTGGCCCTATGTACGAGTAAGCAACTGTGGTAGCACCCGGGGCAAGCAGGTTAGCGCTTTTTAAAGCATCAATCCACATGGCCCAATCTTCGCCTCCCATTACGGCTACGGTATTGGCAATATCCTCTTCGTTAGCGGGCTCTATAGAAACTTCGGTTACCTTGCCGGTATGGAAATCTACCGTTTTATTGCTAAAGGTTTTGCCGATAGGCTTAAGCACCGATCTGTGCAGAACGCCTGTTTCTGGGTGCTGGCGTACCGGTGAGGCAAGGCTGTAAATAACCATGTCTACCTGGCCTAAATCTTCTTTGATGAGGTTAAGGGTTTTTTCTTTGATTTCTTTTGAAAAGGCATCGCCATTGATGCTTTTTGCATACAGGCCGGCTGCATGTGCCTGCTTTTCGAAAGCGGCAGTATTGTACCAGCCTGGTGATGCTGTTTTACCTTCGGAGCCAGCTTTTTCAAAAAACACACCGATAGTGGCTGCATTTGAGCCAAAGGCACTGGTAATTCTTGAAGCAAGGCCAAAACCTGTAGAAGCACCAATTACCAGTACCTTCTTAGGGCCATCAATCTGCCCTTTGGACTTAATATAATTAATCTGGTTGATTACATTTTGTTCGCACCCTTTTGGATGGGCTGTTAAGCAGATAAATCCGCGGGTTCTAGGTTCAATGATCATAGAGTATATATCTTTCTTTTGATAATCGGGCGTATTAGCATTGCAGGAAAGGTAAAGCAAGAGCATCACCCGCCTGGTTTTATAAGTTAATTCTGCCCAAAGTTATAATACTATATGCTTGTGCGCAACTATTAACTAAAAGTACTGCTATTTTGCAGGCAACACTTTACAAAACCATGGTTTGGCAACAAAAACCGTTGCTTTGTAAAGATGTAAAGCTTTGCTACGTTTAAATGCAAAAAACTTAATTATATGGACGGCAGAAACAGAAGTAACATTAAACCTGGCCTGGGTGTGGCCATTGTATTGAAAGAAGACCAGCGTACCGGTGACCTTACTGTAGGCGAAGTAAAAGATATATTAACCAAAAGCTCTTTTCACCCTCATGGCATAAAAGTAAGGCTTACAACCGGTGAGGTAGGCCGGGTAAAAGAAATACGGGAAGATGATTTTTAACCATCTTCCCGTATTTCTTTTTTCTTGCTACTCGTTTCGTAAACTGTTTACAGGGTTCATAAAGGCAGCCTTTATGGCCTGCGAGCTAACTGTTAAAAATGCTATGAGCACAGCCAACACTGCACTAACTATAAATACCCACCAGGGCACCGTTATACGATAGGCAAAATCATCAAGCCAGCGATTCATGGCATACCAGGCCAGCGGAAAAGCCAGCACCATGGCAATACCCACCAGCTTAATAAAATCTTTTGATACCAGGGTAACTATACTGGTTACTGAAGCGCCAAGCACTTTGCGCACACCGATTTCTTTGGTACGCTGTTGCACCGAAAAAGCGGCCAGCCCAAACAGCCCGAGGCACGAGATTAAAATAGCTGTACCTGTAAAGGCTCTAACGATCATTGCCATTTGCTGCTCTGCCTTGTAGTTCTTCTGAAAGTCTTCATTCAGAAAGGTAAATTCAAAAGGCTCATCGGGCCCGACTGCTTTCCATTTTTGTTCCATAGAGGCCAACACATGGTCTACCTGCTCCATATCTACCCTGGCAACCAGGTAATTGAACCTGGGCTGATTTTTAAGTTGGAACATATAGGGCTCAATGGGCTGGTGAAGGCTCATGAAATGGAAGTTCTTAACCACCCCTACAATTTCGAACCTGTACTCCTGCCCCTGCCATGTAAAGGCCAGGCCTTGCCCTATGGCGGTGGCGGGGTCCATTTCAAACTTTTCCAGCAAGGCCTCATTTACCACTACACGCATGTTAGTATCGGCCGGAAACTCCCTGGAAAACATCCTGCCCTGTGCCAGCTCAAAACCCATTGTTTTCAGGTACTCAAAATCTACAGAGGTTCTGTATACAATCTTGGCCTGCTCCATGGTTTCGCCATCTTTATGCAGTAATACATCCGTAGCATTCATTATACCCGGGTAAACATCCGCACCTGCTGCAGCGGTAATAAGCCGGTCGTTTACAAGCTCATTCCGGTATGTGCTGTAGGAATTTTTAGCGGCTTCACTACGCAGGGGAACTATAATCTGCTGATCTTTTATAAAGCCAAGAGGTTTATTTTTAAGATACTGCATTTGCTCTTCAATAATAAAAGTAGATACCATCAGGCACAAGGCTATAAAAAACTGGAACACCACCAGGCCTTTGCGCAATGCAACACCCGATAAGCTATTAGAAAACTTGCCCTTAAGTACAAGGGCCGGCTTGTAGCCCGATAAAAACAGAGCAGGATAAATCCCCGACAGCAAGCCTGTGGCAAGGGCCAGAGCAAGAAAAAACAAAGCAGTGGTTGGGGTAAGCAACTCCATAAAACTAAAGCTATGCCCGCTTATATAATTAAACAGGGGCAGCAGCATAGACACGATCCAAAGCGATGCAAACAGCGATAGCAAAGCAAGCACTACAGACTCTACCAGGAACTGGCCCATAAGTGCTCCCCTTTCTGCCCCAAGCACTTTGCGCATCCCTACTTCAGCAGCCCTCTTTACAGACAGTGCTGTAGAGAGGTTCATAAAATTAACACACGCAATAACCAAGGTAAACAAAGCAATAGACCCTAATATGTAGAGGTAGGTCATGCTACTGGTGGGTGTAACTACAGCTTTAAACCTGCTATCAAGGTGTATATCTGCCACGTTGCTTAAAATAAGTGACCGTTGGCGCCCGGTAGATTTAAGGGCTTCACCGGCATGGCGCTCAATAAAGGCTGGAAGTTTGGCTTCGAGCTGCGCCAGGTCAGTGCCCGGAGCCAGCTTTATGTAGGTATGAAACATATTATTATTTGCCATATCGAGGGCAGCCTGCCTCAGGAAGTCGCCCATCCAGCCTGCACTGAGTGGAATAAAATACTGGGCATCGATATGCGAGGGCTCTTCACTTTTGTATACCCCCGTAACCTGGAACAGCTGAGGGTTGCCGGCAGAGCCACTTACCTGCACGGTACGGTTAAGCGCAGGAGAATTGCCAAAAAGCTTATGTGCCAGCTCTGCAGATATAACCATAGCATCGGGACCCCGCATCGCATAGCGGGCATCTCCTTCTACAAACTGGTAGGTAAACAGCTCAAAAAAAGTAGAATCTATTTGGTAGCCTTTGTCCTGGAAAAAAGACTTAACCGTTTTTCCATCTTCGTGCACCTGTAGCAGCGCTTTTTCATCCATAAAGTTAACAAACAGCCTGGCCGATTGCTCAACTTCTCCAAAATCGGCTTTTAGGGTTGGTGCATAAGGCGCAGATAAGGTGGACATGTATTCGCTAGTCCCCATATTACTATGGGCAGCCACCAGGTACAACCTATCTCCATATGCATGATGCTTGTCGTACGATAGCTGGTGCATTATGTAAAACGACAACAGTATACAGCAAGCCAGCCCCAGGGAAAGCCCTAGGATATTGATGATTGTAAAAGCACGATGCCTTATGAGGTTTCGGGCTGCAATTTTCAGATAGTTTTTGAACATGGCCAGGAAGTTTAAGTACTAACTATTTAGTATGGCAAGTAACTCTCCAAACTCAAAAGGTTACAGTTAAAGCGCCACAATGTTTTTTTATTACTACCTGGTGTTCATCCTTATACACACAATGTTCATTTCAATACAGTTGCCTTTAAAAATTAAATAGAGCGTTTTACTAAGCCATGTGTACCTACCTGCTAAAGATTGTTTTTTGTTTACCTCTGCCCTGCCATAGTGGTTTACTACAGGGGCTTGTAATATTTGATGTTAATAATACAAACAGAGCATTATGCACATTTTACTTAACAACCAACAAAAAGCTGTATCTATCCAAGAATATTTGTGAGCAAATGCTATTTTTACAATATCTTTATTCTTCTCTATATTATCTGCCCTTATGCTCAGAACTTTACTTATAAGCCTTGCCTTAACTTTATGCGCTGCAACCCTATGCATAGCCCAGGAACTGCCACCGATTATGAAGGCAGAAAAATACCAAAAAGGCATTTACCTGGACTTTGATGAGTTTCTGAATGATGCTCCTTCTGTAAAAGCTGAATTTGAGTTAAAACCCAGGTCGGCAAGTAAACAATTCTGGATGGGCGGCAGCGATTACGACCTGGTTTTAAAAGATACACTTGTAAATAAAACCGCTTACAAATCGTTTTGGGGTATTTCTACCGGAGACTCTGTATTGATTAATGCAGGAAACTTTAATGCTGGTTATGGCTTTGTAAAACTTTATAAAATTGACAGGTACTGTTATTTTAAAGCGAAAGTATCTGCTGCCAGTCAAAATCCTGGTTTGGGCATGGCCAGTGGCGTAGCAGGTGGCCTGATCGGAGCCACTATTGCCAGTATCCCTTATGAGGCTGTTTTTGTGCTCAACATTAACAATGGCAACTTTTACCAGACCAACAGAAGCCTGATGAAGCTGATGCTGAAGAACGACAGCGAGTTGTTGCAGCAATATAACGCAGAAGAAATGCCCTTTAACACCGATGTAATGATTGGTTACATCGATCGCTACAACCAAAAGCACAGGCATGAAATTAGCCGGAAAATAGTAAGCAGCAAGGTGATTATTTACCGAAAGGATAAAAAAGAAACGGATGATTTAATACAAATTGTAACCCCGGATAGCCTGGTATTTTCAGTAGCTCCTAATGACATTAAAGAATTTAGTGTAACTGAAAAAGATATAACCCTGTGTATTGGAACTGAGTGCAAAAAATACCCTGTATCCACCCAGGAAGTTTTGTATCTGGAATGCAGCTACAAAGCGGCAGACCCAAAGCCAAAGCTCTTTAAAAACAACCATAAAGTAGCTGAGTTTGACCTGCGTAAAATAAGATACTACATGGCCAAGGGCAGTAAATAGCACAACTGTCTTTGGAATAAAGGGCTTACTCCAAAGGCACCACCTGCCCTATAGCGGGCATTACCAGGTTACTCGCAAGGCCGTTGTTTTGTTTTATTTCTTTGATAAGCCTTGCAGGCTCAAGCATTGGCTCATCGGCAAGGTCAAAAGTACCAAAGTGCATAGGCCAGAAATTCCTGGCTCGCATTTCGTTGGCAGAACGGACTGCCTCTTCAGGGTGCATGTGCGAAGGTGCCATAAACCAGCGGGGTGCAAAAGCCCCGATACCAGCCAGGTAATAATCTACTTCGCCAAACAGCTCATACACCTTTTTAGTATGGCTACCATAACCGCTATCGCCACCAAAATAAATTTTTTTGCCATTGCCTTCAATTAAAAATGCGCCCCAAAGGCTTTTGTTTGTATCGGTAAGGCCCCGGCGCGACCAGTGCCTGGTAGGCAGGTATGAAATATTGATGGACTTGGGGGTAGCATATTGCTGGTACCACCCTGCTGCCTGTATATGCTCAGAGCCCGTCCAGCTTTTCAATAAAAGGGTATCGAGCCCTAAACCGCATAGCCAGGTAGCGCCTGGATTTTGATTGGCCAGCAGTTCAATACTATCCTTATCGCAATGGTCGCGGTGGTTGTGCGAGATAAGAATAAAGTCAAGATTCTTCAGTTCATTTTTATTGATGGGCAGATCAGAGTACCGTCTAAGAAAGAAACCAGGCTCCGAGAGCACCGGATCAATGAGCAAACGCACCCCGTTCAACTGAACCAGGAAGCAGGCATGTCCCAGCCAGGTAATAGAATTATCCGCAACAGCATCCAACGTAGCAAGGGTATGCACAGGCCAGCGGCGGGTATCGTTCTGTTTTTCTTCCTTATAAGGATTGGGACCCATTTTCCACTTTATTACATCGCCCATGTTAGGCCAGAAAGGATGCTCCTCATTCATATACAATCCCTTCTGATCAAGGGGTGTACCAGGGTAACTTTCCATTCCGGGTACCGGCGCAAGTTGAGGGTTAGCAGTAAGGGCAGTGAGCTGGGGCATGTACTGTTCGTTTTTATTAATAGAGTATACGGCAGTAGGTACTGCCAGCGCAACACTGGCAATAGATACCTGGCGTATAAACTTTCTTCTTTTCATGGATACTACATATTAGAAAGCAGGCAGCATGTATAATACCATGCCTGCAAGGGAGCAACGTATGCTGTATAACTTATAATTGCATACTAAGTTATTAATTGCCGGGGCAAATATGTAAAAAAGCTACTCCCCGCCAAACGGCAAAGAGTAGCTTGCTACTGATTACAACCTTATGAGCTGCACGATAGCATAGAGCAGCCTGCTTTCTGGCTGGCCCAGTCTGGCCTTTTTGCAAAAAACTCATCAAAGTTTTTAGAGTAAGGCTCTTTAATTGCTTCCTGGAGTTTAAGGAACAAGTCATTTTTACCCTGCTCAAGCTCCTCTATGGCCTTATGCAGCAAATAATTACGCAAAATAAAGCGAGGGTTACTTTTTTGCATGCGCTGTAAGGATTCTTCGCGTGTGCAGGTATTGGTTTTAAGCCTTGCCCCATACTCTGTAATAAGCGTATACAATATTTTAGGCTCGTTGCCAGCCAGGCTTCTATACAGGCTGCCCTCAAAATGATCTGCTACTTCCTGCTCGCTTAGCACCTTTTCCGGTAGCTCCATCAGCTTTTGGTAGAAGATGGTCATGTCAGGCTTTAAGGTAGTAAGCGTGTTTTCAAAGCGGCTTATAAAAGCCCTGTCCTCATCCCGGGCCTCATCAAATCCAAGCTTATTAGCCATCATGGCAAAAAACTTATTCCAGTATATATCTTCAAAAGAGTGCAGTGTAGCCACCAGCTGCTCTGTATCGGGCAACAGGGGCGCTATAGCACTGGCCAGCGCGCCCAGGTTCCAATATGCAATAGAAGCCTGGTTGCCAAAGGCATACCTGCGCCCCGGCAAATCGGTAGTATTGGGCGTAAACTTAGGGTCGTACTCATCCACAAACGAGTATGGGCCATAATCTATCGTCAGGCCTAATATAGACATGTTATCGGTGTTCATTACCCCATGCACAAAACCAACCCGCATCCACTCTACTACCAGGCTGGCAGTTCTTTCCAGCACTTCTTTAAACCAGTCGATAATTCTGTTATCGCCTTGTATATGGGGGTAAAACTCCGCAATGGTCCAATCTACCAATTGCTTGAGATTATCCAGTTCTTTCCGGGCGGCCGGCATTTCAAAACTACCAAAGCGCAAAAAGCTAGGTGCTACCCGCATTACAATGGCTCCCGGCTCATAGGCCGCATTACCATCATAAAACATATCGCGCAGCACTTGCTCTCCGGTGGCAACCAGGCTCAGGGCTCTTGTAGTAGGTACACCAAGATAGTGCATGGCTTCGCTCATCAGGTACTCTCGCACCGATGAGCGCAAAACAGCACGGCCATCGGCACGGCGTGAATAAGGCGTTAATCCGGCACCCTTTAGCTGCAGCTCCCAGGTTTTGCCGGTACTGGTGGGCAGCTCGCCCAGCGTAATAGCCCGGCCATCACCTAACTGCCCTGCCCAATGACCAAACTGGTGCCCGGCATAGCATGCTGCATACGGATACATGGTTTCGGCTACCTTGTTACCAGCTAGTATGGCTATATCCTCTTCATGAGTAGGTTTGTCAAGCTCGAGCTCATTAGCAAGTGCATCCGACCAGCCGATTAGCTCAGGTTTGCGCACAGGCGTAGGCATGGCTTTGCTGTATAAAACACCCGGCGTTTGCCGTGGCTGCAAATTGCCACTGTCATCGCCTGGAAAGGTGCTTACAAAGCGTTTATTATATTCTTTGGACCGTAATGTATTCATATGTAGGTATATCTTTATTTATGCTAAAAGCGGGTTGCCACAGGTTTTGGGCAGCCCGCTTCTAGTATAACACAAAAACGAGTCAGAAAATTAAAGAGATTTAAAAATATACCAAAAAAGCCGCAGTATATCCCTAAAGCATACTGCAGCTAAGCAGCTTAACAGTACTATCTTTTAAAGCAAAACAAAGGGGTAGTGCTATGAAAGGCCATTTCAGAAGTAATGCTTTTGTTGTAATACCTTTCAAAAAGAGTTCTTTTGCGGGTGGCCATGGCCAGCATATCCGTCTTATGTGTTTTAAGATACTCATCCAGCCCGGCTACTACATCTTTATGTACTACAGGGCTAAAGGCGATGTTATCATACTCCCAGTTGGTGCATATATAATTCAAAAATGCAATAGCATCAAAGCGATCGGCCTCTTCTTTACTTGGAAACACATGCACCAGGTTGATAGTAGCTTTAAAAATTCGTGCAAAGGCTACAAGGTCTCCAAAGCTTTCGTTTTCTTCGGTAAGCTCTACAGCGCAGGCTATTGTTTTAATTGGCTCGTATACACTATGCTCGGGTACAGTGATAACAGGTATACTGCTATGCCGTATGGTTTCAGAAGCATTGCTGCCGATCAGGATCTTTTTAAGCCCACTGGCTCCCCTTGTGCCCATAATAACAAGGTCTGCACCGATCTGTGCTGCATAATGCTCAATCTCTTCACTTTCCGGATAGCCTTTTTTTACATGGTAGCTTATATGCAATGGGTGGTTATATTCTTTTTTAATTTCAATAAGTAAACGCTCAAAGTCTTCGTTAGTGGCTTGCACAATCTTATCTTCCACGTTGCTATGCAAAGTAGCAAAGGGCATACCTTCCATATACACTACATAGAATAACACCAGTGCTGCATCAATATGCTCAGAAAGCCCTATGGCATAGTGTATAGCTTTCCTGGACAGGTCAGAAAAATCAGTGGGGATTAAAATCTTGATCATAACAAGTCTGGTTTAAGGTTTAGGCAAAAGTAGTTGCACAAATACCCTTATGCTATGAGGTTTATCAGTCTAAAAAATGATATTGATTAGTTTTACTGCTACCTATTTGGAGAGCCAAAGCTATGCTGTTTATTACATTTATAAACAACTCTCTTAAACACCTTAAAAATATAGCGTTGTGGCATAAAAGTTAGCGTAATCGTTTGCGCTATATGTATATTATTTGCGCCTTATAACAAATTTTTATTTTACACATCAGGCTTATCACTAACAATAACTAACTTAATTCTCATTTATTAGCCCTAATAATTCTAAATTATAATAAAATATTAAATTTTTCTTTGTTCTTAATTTATAAAGTTATAATATGCAATCAATTGCACAGATTACTTTTTAAATGCCGATGGTTTTGCGCTAACGAGTCAAAGTCAAGGTATACCTCCAGGCAGTTTTACCTGGAACCATTAATTACCCGCATGAACAGTACATCCTTTGTGCGGACCAGTACCCAGTTAAATAATACCTGCGGGCTTTTAAAGCCTGCCTTACTATTGCCCAGGCTCTTACTGCACCAAATGCACTTATAGCACACAGGTAGAGCCTGATTTCAGTACCACCATTGTTTTGAAAGTAGTAGTAATTATAAACACAACCCAAACCATTATTTAACCATGAAACACATTTCGCCCCACGCAGGCCGGCATGTAAACATGCAGGATCCCTATTGCCTGCCCATTAGCAAATGCAAAACCTTTTTCCTGTTTTTGCTCTGCCTTTTTGTGTCCATTACAACCATTGCCCAGACACCAGCTACCGACCGGACTATAACCGGCAAAGTTATTTCATCTGATGATGGCGAAGGGTTACCAGGGGTAACTGTTTTAGTGAAAGGCACTACTATTGGTGCTGCTACCGATATAAACGGAAACTTTAGCATCAATACCGGTAATGGCGCAACGCTTGTATTTTCATCAGTAGGATATACCACAAAAGAAGTTGCAGTAGGCAACCAGAGTGTTATTAACCTTACGCTTGTAGCCGATGTACAATCGCTCTCTGAAGTGGTAGTAGTAGGTTACGGCACCCAGAAAAAATCTGACCTTACCGGGTCGGTAGTTTCAGTAAGAGGTGAAGATCTTACCCAGATCCCTGTAACCAATGCCATTGAAGTGTTGCAGGGCAAAGTACCAGGCCTTGACCTTACCAAAGCCAGCGGACAGGCAGGTGCCGGGCTTAACTTTACACTCCGTGGCAACAGGTCTGTTAAAGGTAACCAACCCCTGGTTATAGTAGATGGCATCCCTTATGGCGACCCTATGTCTGGCAACCCGGATTTTCTTGATGTAAACCCTAATGATATTGCCTCGGTAGAAGTGCTTAAAGATGCAGCCGCAACGGCCATTTATGGCTCAAGGGGCGCCAATGGGGTAATTCTGATCACTACTAAAAAAGGAACAGCCGGGCAAACCAAAGTAGCTATCAATACTTATTACGGTGTACAGACTATACCTGCCTACGACCACATTTTAACAGGCCCGGAGTGGGTTGATTTACGCAGAGAAGCCCGCAGAACTACCGGAGAGTGGAAAAGCCCCGATGATGATGCTAAAATCCTGAACCCGGTACAGCTTGAAAACTACAGGAACGGTATATGGACAGACTGGGCCAATGAAGTAATTAAAGACAGGGGCAGCCAGCAAAACCACCAGATCAGTGTAAGCGGGGGTACCGATAAATCTACCTACTACCTGTCGCTGGAGGCTTTTGATGAAAAAGGCATGCTTAGAAACGACCAGTTAACCCGTTACAGCGGCCGCCTTGGTGTTGATTACAGTGTTTTAAAAAACCTTAAAATAAATACCAACATCTACTATGTAAGCAAAGATCACGATATAAGACGCGACCCATTGAACCAGGCAAATAAAATGAGCCCGCTCGGAAGGCCTTACAATGATGACGGAACCATAAACGTATTTCCGGTAGGCGATGCATCTACCCTAAACCCTTTAAATGACGAGCAACCCGGCGCTTATGTAAATAACTTACGGAGCAACCGTTTTTTTGGAAACCTAGGCTTTGACTGGACCCTTGCAAAAGGCCTTACTTTTACCTCTCGCCTCGGCATTGACCTTATAAATGGCCGCCAGGGTTTATTTGCAGGTACTAATACCCTTGATGCAGGCCCGAATGGGCAATCGATTGGACAAGCCCGTTTAGAAGATACAAGGCGTATTACCTGGGAAAATTTTGCTACCTACAGCACAAGCTTTGGTGTACATGACCTGCAGTTTACCGGTGGTACCAGTACCATTAAATCTCAATTTGAGTTTTATGAAATAACCGGCAGAAACCTTCTATCTTCTACCATGCTGTTCCACAACCTTAGCGCATTGCAAACCGGTATAAAAACCGATAGCAGGCTGGTAGAGCGCCAGATGGCTTCTTTCTTTGGACGTGTAAACTACAAACTGTACAACAAATACCTGTTTAACATGGTACTTCGCACAGACGGTGCTTCGGTATTGGCAGAAGGCAATAAGTGGGACTTCTTTCCATCTGCAAGTGCAGCCTGGTTAGTGAAAGAAGAAAGCTTCCTGCAAAATGTAAATACCGTTTCGCAATTAAAATTAAGGCTTAGCTATGGTATATCAGGCAACAGTGCTATTGATCCTTACCAGACCCTGGGCGGCCTTGGCCGATCTACCTATGCCTGGGACAGAGGTACAGCAGAAGCCCCTGCCTTTGGCTACTACCCCAGCCTTATTGCCTCGCCCGGCCTGAGCTGGGAAACTACAGCCTCCAGTAACTTTGGCGTAGACTTTGGCTTATGGAGAGACAGGATAAGCGGCTCTGTTGATATTTACCAACAGGATACCAAAGATCTATTGATGCAAAGAACCCTCCCTACCTCTACGGGCTTTCTTAATACCTGGGATAACATTGGCAGAACCAGGAACAGGGGTATTGAAGTGCTCATCAGCAGCAATAACATAAGCCTGCCCAATACATTTAAATGGACTACCGACCTTACCTTTACCTCTAACCGCGAAGCATTTACACAATTAAGCTCTGGCGACAGGGACCTGGCCAACAATTGGTTTGTAGGCTCTCCTATTGTTACCTATTATGACTATCAGAAAATCGGCATCTGGCAATTGGGCGAAGAAGATGCAGCCAAAGCCAACCAGCAGGTACCTGGCGAAATAAAAGTTAAAGATCAGAATGGTGATGGCGTAATTACTCCCGAAGACAGGGTCATACTGGGAAGCCCTGTACCTGCGTGGTCGGGCGGGGTAAACAACAGGTTTTCTTATAAAGGCATAGACCTTACTGTATTTCTGTTTGCCAGGGTAGGCAATACCATTATTAGCGAGGCAGCAGGTGCTTACCAGATAGCCGGCCTGGAAAACGGGCCACGCGTAGATTACTGGACACCCGAAAATCCAACCAATGCCTATCCAAGGCCAAATGCAGGCACCAACAGACAAGCCTCACGCTACTATTCTACCCTACAGTATGTAGATGGCTCTTTCCTGAAAGTTCGTGATGTAACTTTAGGGTATGCCCTTCCTAAAACCCTTACCGATAAGGCAAACATTAGCAGGGTAAGGGTATATGCTACAGCAAAAAATTACTTTGTGTTTAGCAAACTTGGTTCTTACGATCCCGAAAGAGGAGGCGCGCTAAGCTTTCCTATGACCAGGCAACTTGTATTTGGTATGAACATAGACCTATAATCTATTTCCATCTTTATCCAGATAATCTATAATTCGATAACAATGACTATTCATAAACTATCTAAATTTTTAATAGCCTTGCTTGTGGCAGGTACCTTTTCCTGCAACTCCTTTCTAAAAGAAGAAAACATGAGCGGCTTAACTGCAGATGGCTATTACGCCACTGCCGAAGGCATGGAAGCCCTGATCAACTCCTGCTACACCCCAATGCGTTTGTGGTATGGCAAGGAAAACGGCATAGCCTTATCAGAAACCGGAACCGATATTATTACCAGGGGTAATGGTATGGAAAACCCGGCACTGGCCATGTATAACTCTGACCTGGATGCAAAAAACTTTGCTGTAAACTTTCATTGGCAATACCTATACTCGGCCTTAAATACTTGTAATACAGCCATAGGCAGAATCGGGGCATCTCCTCTGTTGGAAGCCAATAAAAAAAGCCGCGAAGCAGAAGCACGCTTCTTAAGAGCATTTTACCTGTGGCATATTGTTGAAACATGGGGAGGTGTACATTTTTCAACCGAAGAAACAAAAAGCATGGTGCTTACCGCCAACAGAACACCGGTAGAAAAATTTTATGAGCAGATCTTTACAGACCTGACCTTTGCAGCCGAGCACCTTCCTCCTGTACAGGCTGAATATGGCAGGGTTACCCGGCCTGCAGCAGAAGCTTTTATGGCACGTATGCACCTTACCCGCAAAAACTATCCTGCCGCTGCTGCGCTGGCTAAAAAGGTGATCAGCAGCTATAGCTATAGCCTTGTACCTAACTATGCCAACCTATGGAACATTAACAATGTCAGAAACCCGGAAGTGGTATGGATGGTTAATTTTACTGCAGACCCTATCTTAAACAGGGAACTTGAAGTTCCCGGCTTGCCTTTACGAGATGGCGGCAACAACTCTCACCTGTTTTTCTTAATGACCTACGACCAGGTGCCGGGAATGCAGCGTGATATTGTGAATGGAAGGCCCTTTGCCCGCTTTATGCCGACGGCTTATTTGCTCGATCTTTTTGATGAGACCAAAGATGCCCGGTTCAATGCCACTTTCCAGACTGTATGGCTGTGCAACAGGCCTGGCAAATACACGATCAACAATGGTACAGCCGATAGCGACAAACGCGAAATTACCCTGGCTGCAGGCGATACAGCTATTTTTGCCACCAAACGCGTTATGACATCTGCAGAAAAGATTGCCAAGAAATACACAGTAATAGACAGGAGCAGAACCTACAGAGCAGATGGCATACCTGCCGTAAGGGACCGTTACATCTCTTTCAGAAAATTCCTGGATCCATCGCGCCTTACCATTTCTGAGCAGCAAAGCAAACGCGATGCTTTTGTAATACGCCTTGCTGAAATGTATATGATTGTGGCCGAAGCAGAATTATTGGGCGGCAACCCTAACACAGGGCTTGAGTACATTAATGCTGTTAGGCGCAGGGCGGCCCTACCCGGAAAACAAGCCGAAATGGAAATCACCCTGGCCGACCTGACCCTGGATTTTATACTGGACGAGAGAGCCCGAGAGTTTGCCGGCGAACAACTACGTTGGTTTGACCTGAAACGTACCGGGAAACTGGTTGAACGTGTTCAGAAATACAACCCCGATGCTTCGGCTAACATCAAGCCTTTCCATACTGTAAGGCCAATCCCACAGGCACAGCTGGATGCCCTTACCAACAAGGGTGAGTTTACCCAAAACGAAGGTTATAACTAATAATGCTTATTATTGCGGCAGGGATATTTAGTAAATATCCCTGCCTTTTTTTTATACATTTTACCAGGTTTGGCTAATCAAGTACTTAAATAGCCATGCTTATTACAAATATGCGTACAGTTCATTATATTCTCCTGGCCTTGCTGGCTATAAAAAGCAACACTGCACTAGCCCAGTTTCCGGCCCCTCAAGATACCTCGTTTACTGTAAACAGCGCTTACCAGAAAGAGCGCAAAAAGCATCCGGACATCCGGGTAGCTTCGCCACCTAAACCAGCAAACATACAAGTAAAAGCAAACCAAACGTATGTTACCTATGGCAATCGCCATAGGCAGCTGGACCTGTTTTACCCACAAGGTAAAAAAAAACAAAAATACCCTGTGGTACTCCTTATCCATGGCGGGGGCTGGCGCTCTGGCAACAGGCATATGGAGGCTCCCCTGGCACAGCAAATAGCAGCCAGAGGTTACGTAACAGCAGTAGTAGAATACAGGCTTTCAACAGAGGCCCTTTACCCAGCTGCCGTGCATGATATTAAAGCAGCTGTACGCTGGGTAAGAAACCAGGCCGGCAACTTACCTGTTGATACCACCCGAATTGCTGTTATGGGATTTTCGGCAGGTGGACAACTGGCAGCACTGGCAGGCACCACAAACGACACTCCCCGCTTTGAGGGGCAGGTGGCCAGCAATACAGCTACAAGCCGGGTGCAGGCAATTATAAATGTAGATGGTATACTGGCTTTTATCCATCCCGAATCGCAGGAATCTACCGCTGCAGCGTTGTGGCTGGGCGGAAGCGCTGCAGAAAAGCCGGACCTTTGGCATGAGGCAGCACCCTTAACACATGTTCATAAAAATACACCACCCATTATTTTTATAAACAGTGCGATACCCCGTTTCCATGCCGGGCGTGAAGACATGAAGGTAAAATTAGATGAACTGGGTATTTACCATGAAACCTATACCCTACCCGGCACTCCACATCCCTTCTGGCTGTTTGACCCCTGGTTTGAGCAGGTACTTTCCTTAAGCACTGCATTTCTGGATAAGGTATTTAAAAAATAAGACCAGGCTTGCTTGAACCTTATGGCTTTGCCTCTCGTGAAACAAAGCTATACAGAAAGCAAAAAGTCTTTGTCCCATCATGATTGATTCACTTTAAAAATTTATGGAATTAAGAAAATTAGGAACCTCTGATGTAATGGTAACTCCTATGGCCTTTGGTGCCTGGGCCATTGGCGGCTGGATGTGGGGTGGTGCAGAAGAGCAAGCTGCAATACGCGCCATTAAAGCGGCCTACGAAGCTGGGATTACCACTATTGATACAGCGCCGGTGTACGGCTTTGGCCGTAGCGAAGAACTGGTAGGCAAAGCATTGGAAGGTATTAGTCGCGATAAATACCAGGTTCTGACCAAGTTTGGACTTAACTGGATGACCGAGCAGGGCGAATACTTTTTCGACACTAAAGACAATGATGGAAAACCCTTCCGTATGTTTAAATGGGCTTCCAAAGAAAAAGTTATGCAGGAATGCGAGGACAGCCTGCGCCGCTTAAAAACAGACTACATTGACCTGTACCAGATACACTGGCCTGATGCTACTACCCCCATCAGCGAAACCTTTGAAGCAGTACAGCGCCTTATAGAACAAGGTAAAGTTAAAGCGGCAGGTGTTTGTAATTATAATACAGCCCAGGTTGCTGAAGCCCTGGCTACTATACCTCTGGCCTCTAACCAGGTTCCCTATTCTATGATCAACCGTGGAATTGAAAAAGATATAATTCCACAGGCTGTTGAAAAAGGCCTGGGCATTATACCCTATAGCCCCCTGCAAAGAGGTTTGCTTACTGGCAAAATTAAACCAGGGCACCAGTTTAACGAAGGCGATACACGCGGAGGCAACCTGTTTTACACAGACGAAAACATTAAAAGAACCCATACTTTACTGGAAGAAATAAGGCCTATTGCAGAGAAGCACAATGCTACCATTGGCCAGTTAGTGATAAACTGGACCATGCACCGCCCGGGGGTAGCCTGTGTGCTGGTTGGTGCCCGCGATGAACACCAGGTAGCAGATAATGCTAAAGCTATGGCTTTTACATTAAGTACAGAAGAGCAGAATGCCATAACAGCTGCTGCCGATAGGTTTAACCTGGCTCCCGTAAACCAGGGCTAACCCAACGTAAGCTGCACTACTTAGCTTAAGAAAGGCCTTTGGAGTAAAGTTAATATTCAATTACAACGTACCCCAAAGGCCTTACTGATAACCTATTGATTATAAGCACACACGCATAACCTATAATTATAGGCCAATACAAAAGTTATTCCCTATAAAAAAACATTCAAACATTCGCTTACGCACTTATATATGCCTATTTCAAAATTGAATATTTTTCAAATAACCAATTAAATATTTGCTTTTTTATCAACAAACACAATATAAAAATATCGTATAATAAATTTATTGTAAATTTTTGCCTAAAATATTACCTTTTTATCAAAGCCCGCGTTTGATATAGTATATTTGCAGTGTAAGTCGGAGTTAAAGCAAAGACTTTATAAGTAAGGCCCTTAAGGGTTGGCAGGTGCGGAAGCATCCCGTAAGGTTCGAATCCTTATCTTACTTCCCATTTTTTGGTTAAATTGGTGTATT
>FPIC01065245.1_pt1 | contig 26059 bp, 20 predicted proteins | sample 1504481 | NCBI WGS metagenome assembly FPIC01 (sample SAMEA4475357, study PRJEB15587) | soil metagenome | biome: Soil; feature: Field | place: India | collected 2015-03-11 | depth 0 m
AATTCCCGCACAAAAGATATACAGTCGTTGAATTCAAGCAGATAAAATGAAATGGCATTTGTAGATAATATTGTTCTTGAAAAAACTATCCATAATAGGAGGCTTTATTTTAAAGCATATTGGTTAGAATTGATGGATAGCTTTGTATTTTACCTGAAAGCTAGTTCATTTGTAATTTGCATGTTGTTGCTTTATTGGGAAGCAAATATTAAAAATACCAATGATTTAGTTCTAGGTTACTTTATACTACCCTTTTTAATAATATTTACTGTATTTCTCATTGTTAAAAAGTATAATGAAAGGAATCTTAACCTAATAGCCAGTCCATTTGACCAAAAAACAAACAGAAAAATAGCAGTTGAAAAAGCGAAGAAAGAAGGTTGGAAGATTGCTTACAATAACAGAGATTATTTAAGAGCTAGAACAGGCACAGATTTAGCAAGTTGGGGGCATCAGGTTACTTTCATTTTCGAAGACAACAAGATTTACCTAAACGTAATAAGAGATAATCCATTGGTTAGAATTCCTGTCTTCTTTACAGGTAGACAAATAAAGAAAGAAATTGGAAAAGAAATAAAAAGCCTGCATTCAACAGTGCATATATAAGAGCCGGGTATTTGTGCTACTTGTCGGCTAGTCAGTTCCGCTCCTTGTGTAGTATTGTCTCCGGTGAAGCGCTCGTCAAACCCCGGCCCTCACATATGCCAGCGTTACCTGCAAGGAAAATTTAAAACATTGAAAAAGCTACTAATAATTTTATTGTTTATAAACACTTGGTGGAATATATCAAGCTTCGCTCAAAGTCAAGGGTGTGAGTGCTCTACATATCCTTCTCTAGAATTTACTCAAAGTTTTGAGGGGTTATTCCCTCCAAGCGTGATTAAAAGAGAAGGAGTTGAGGAAGTGGTTATCAGTATACTAAGTCAGGAACAAGAGCGTGATAAGATTGATAGTTTTAAGGTAGTAGATTCTTCTTTTGCGGAGGATTATATAGCGATTGTTTTAAAATTTAATTCATTAGGATTTGTAACATCAAAGGGAAATTATGATGATGAAGGAAAAGTCGACAGGATATGGAATTACGAAAGAAATAAGGCGCATAAAGTATCAAAGGAGACATTAAGCTACCTGGATAGACAAGGAGAGCCAAGCAGGAAGTTTCCACCAAAAATAATTGACTTTACATATGACACTAAGGGAAGACTTATAATAATAAAAGAGCGTGACTATTATGGTAAAATTTTACCAGATGAAACTTCAACATTTACCAAATATGAGTATGATAGCAAGGATAAGGTTGTAAAGGAAGTCCGGCAGTATTATTATGAAGGCTCTAAGCCTTCTTTATATACAACTAGCTTTAAAAACATTGATAATTTAACCTCTACTTACAAAACTTTCATAGATGGCAAGTTATTCATTACTGGTACATATAAGTACAATATTAATGGTGATATATTAGAGAAAAGAACATTTGTTGGTGGTAAACAAAAAGATGCAAATGAAGAGTTTTGGCAATATGATTCTCAAAAACGTTTAATAGTATTAGAAAGCAAGTCTGGTGGCTCATTTGGAAGTGAATGTCCCGATGGAGGAACATATAAAGATGCATATCACTACAAAGACTCAGGTCTTGTTGAAAAAATTATTCATACCTATAAAGGAATGACTTGTATTATAAAGTTTGATTATAAGAACAAGCCCAGCAGGTAACAGCACACAACCCAAAGCCTGGTGTCCGTGCTATACTATGGGATATGCTTACCAAAACGATCCAGTACAAGCCAGATAAGGCGTACCTGTTTTTGGATCAGAAAAGAAAGCTAAAGCTCGTAAACAAAATCAGAAAAAATATAACTAAGTTTGGTATTGGGCTGGAAAAGCTGGGCTTTAGCACTACTTAATTATGCCTAAAATCAGACGTTAGTGAAGATTTAAAGACAATGAAATCGATCCTGAAGCTTAGAGGATTATTGGTCATTTCGGTACTCATCTGGGTGGGTTGGACGATTTTAGAAAAACCTGACCTTGATAAGATTAGCGAGCAGAATGGGAATTTGCATGGTCTATCGCAAGTTACAGACCGGGTAAATTATGCTGACCTGGTGAATGATGAAGTACAAAATAGTAGGACATTCTTGCTTAATGAAGCCGCTTACAGTGTCATCTACAATGACGAATTTCCTTACTCTTCAACAAAGCTAGACTTAAGAACCACTAACGAAATACTTATACTCCTTAATGATACCAGCTCATACCGGTGGGGCGAATACGGAACTCCAGAATATTGCTGGACAATAATCTACTATGGGAATACATCTGAACCTATAGGATATACTCAAATAGACCCGTTAGGGGAAGTAGAGTCTTTTCCCTATAGATCTTTGATGAAATGGGGAATGCTGACTGACAAGCGGTTTGAAGAACTGCTGACTATAATAAATATAAAGAAAACAGTGGCTAACAACAGAATATAGCAAAAGCCCAAAGGGCTTTCAGCTATTGACAATGCAGGCAGCAATATTTGCCTACATTCATCAAAAGCCGGTGAAGGGCATTTACTTTATTCAACGGACGTAAATGAACAAAAAGCTGTCCCAAGCTTGGAGTCCACTATACATACTCTTTTTAAGAGTGCTAGACTAAATCCTAACCATCCGCATCAAGCTGTAATACTGTTGGATGATCTTGCTGTAGATAGAGCAGTAGAATGTATCCTCCAGGTCATTCTGCAGCAGAGCCTGCACAGCTATTACCTCGTATTTAGAAAGAGTCAGTTTGATATCCTTACCGGGCATACTGGTAAGGATTTTTCGTTCCAGGCGGCTGCGCAGCTTCCGCAGGTAGGGGAGCGCCAGTACCTGGGCATCCAGCAGATTGTCTTCATACTCCAGATCCAGAATGTAGAGCTTCCTGAGCAGGGCGGCTATTTTAAAGCGGTTGGTAAGGATCCTGCTTTTCAAAGCGGGAGGCTTTAATCTTCTGCATCATAAGACAAGGATGCCATAAACTCGTTGAAAGCAGCTTCACCCATGAGCTGCTTTACGTACTCATCCTGGCCAATATCATTCTTCTCCATCACGTACCGGGTAAAGGAGAGAACAGTCTTGCAGCCCTCAAATCCCTTCTTCTTCATATCCAGCTGTATGGGCTCAGGTAATCCTTCCAGCCATTCCTGGTAGTCTGTTTCTGAAGGCTTAAAGTCCGTGGACCTGGCGTGATAATGACATACTGCATTGGCATAGGAAAAGAATAATACTTGAGCGTGTTTCTGTGAATCAGGCAGGCTGGCCAGTAGTTTTTCCTGCAAAATATTTGAATTAGGATCCGGATGCTTGGGGTGTATGACCATGGTGCAAGATAGCATAAAGTTTATTTATTAAGCGGCCAATGAGCGCTATCCAACTGATCTCTACAGGCTTGGTATAAGTCCTTTAAACCTCATATCAATGGTATCTCCCCAGTTAACAAGCTTAAATCCAACAGGAAGAACAATATACATCTGGTTCTCCTGAACATAAATATCACCCAGATAAGAAGATCTGTAGTCAGCTGTTGTATCCAGCATGTGAGCCCGTTTCTTACGGTACCATCTTTTTTCTACGGTCTGAGCGATTTGATATGCTTCTCCATAGCCATCAGCTTCTATCTCAGCTATTTTTTCATATTCATCCCGGTTTACAACAAAGTCGCTTTCATTGATCAAGCCGGGAGTAAATCCCTTGTAAAAATATACTTCAACCATATATGTATGAGCGTGAAAAGTATCCTGAACCAAGATAAGTAATTTCAACTAAAATGTTATTCATATCCGGATCGTCAGCAACTGGTTAAAGTCGGTGGTGTAGCGGGGTGAAAGCTTTTCTTGGTTCATTTTTACCCGCTTCCCATTACCCTGCACCGCAGCCTTGAGCGCATCACGGCCATGCAGCCTGGTAGTGGCATCTAGTGCCTGCATCAACTTCATGTGTTTCTCCCGGTTCACCGTATTAAAGATATGATGCTGCACCTGTTTGTCGGGCACAATCTCCTGGACAATGACACCTGCCTTTTTATACTCATAGCCCTCCTTAAAAATAAGGCCCAGTGCCAGGTTCGCATAGTGGATCAGTTCCAGGCTGCTGTTACTGGCTACAGGTAATGTAAGTGTTTTGCCATTGTAATACTGGGGGCCATCTGCAAAGGGGCTGGTATGAATAAACACAGTAATAGTGTTCGCACAACTATGCTGCTTGCGCAGCTTGGCAGCACAGTTACTGGCATAGAAAGATACTGCTTCTTTCAAGGCATCCAGGCTGTTTACCTTTTTACCAAAGGAGCGTGAGGTGCAGATACCTTTTTTATCGGGGATTGCTTCTTCCAGTTCGATGCAGGGCATACCCCTTAGTTCTTTGAGTGTACGCAGGCCCGTGATATGCATGTGCTTCTTTACCCAATCATCGGGAAGACGGGTAAAGTCATAGGCCGTTTGCACTCCTTTCTGCTGCAGTCGTTTGGTATGCTGCCTGCCAATGCCCCACACATCTCCAATTTCGGTAGCCTTTAGCGCTGCCTCTATATGACGAGGCTCAGTAAGAATCAGTACTCCATCTGCCTTCTTGGATTTCTTGGCCAGGCGGTTGGCCAGCTTGGCCAGGGTTTTGGTAGCCGCCACACCTACCGATACAGGGATACCGGTAGCCTGGTGCACATAGCTCCGCATCTTCCTGGAGTAAGCATCCAGGTCCAGGCCATAGAAGTCTGAGAAATCAAGAAAGGCCTCATCAATGCTGTATACTTCAATGTTAGGCGTATAGGTGGAAAGGATACTCATGACCCGGGCAGACATATCGCCATAAAGCGCATAGTTGCTGGAGAACACCTTTACATCATACTTCTTTACCAGATCCACCAGTTCAAAGGCAGGCTGCCCCATCTTGATACCTAACGTCTTTGCCTCGTTCGAGCGGGCAACGGCACAACCATCGTTATTGCTCAATACCACTACGGGCTTGCCCCGCAGGCTGGGGTCAAACACCCGCTCGCAGGAAGCATAGAAGTTATTGCAGTCGGTAAGGGCAAAGAGCTTCATGGCTATCGGTTTTTATGGATGGTATAAATTACCACTCCCCAGACCATAAAATCCATGCCTTCGGTGATTTCGATAGGCGCATAGCGGGCATTGGCAGGTTGCAGGAATACCTGTTTGCCTTTTTTGCTCAGGCACTTGACGGTAAACTCTCCGTTTACAATGCCTACAATAATATCCCCGTTATGCGGCTCGAGGGCTTTGTCTACCACCAGCAGGTCACCATCATTGATATTACAATCCTGCATACTGTCACCCTGCACCCGCACAAAGAAGGTAGAAGAAGGGTTCTGGATCATGTATTCGTTAAGGTCTATTTTCTTATCCAGGTGATCATCGGCAGGGGAGGGGAAGCCCGCCCGTACCGGGGTGCTGTAAAGAGGTAGCTCCAGATAGGAGTCAGTTCCGGGAATGAATATATCGAGTAAAGCTCTGTGCATAAATTGACAATTTGTGGCTGTAAGTTGTAGTTATTTACAGATATTGTCAATAAATGTTTTTGAATGTCTTTTTGTGTTTGAGATAAAGGATTGAAAAGGAATGAGATAAACTCTTAAAAAATGAAAGGTACACAGATAAGAACCAGATAAAGTTGAAAGATTATGGTGGCTTTGGTACTTTCTTTTAATTCAGCCTCCTTAAGCATCATAGGTTCAGGCTTCCATATTTAATTTAGTTTCAGGTATTTGTAGGCACAAATAATTTTTAACATTCTTGTTTAATGACAATAAATAATAATATATTTATATCCGAACCGTTAAGCATCTTAGCATAATGTCAGAGGACAAAGAAACCACATTCTTTCTTGCAGCTCCTGCGCTGGAGCAGCCCAAAGTATATGCTTCCTGCAACAGCCTGGACATCTATTTCTCAGATCTGGAGGAGAGTCTGATCAGGCAGAAAAAGATTGAGGACCTGGATCTGGTAAACTTCATCCAGCACCAGGGATCAAAGTATAAAGTAGAAGGGTTGCTTAAACATCTGGAAGGGGAGAGGGTGGGTGCAGTCTGGATGTATGTTATACCTTGTGAGAAGTAAACGGACCCTTTAATATGGGTTAAATTAAAGAAAGTACTAAAACAGGAACGGCTTTCGTGTAGAAAATCATTCTTAGCTGATTATGTACACCTCATTCTAAGTGCTAATGAATTTTAACAATGTCTCGCACCCTGATTTTGCCCTGCTTATGCAACTACACCCTGATACAGATATGTATTCGCACCTCAGGCCCATTATTGACTTTGTAAAAGCCCAGGGCAATGAACCTCACAGGGATGAATTCATGAACGATAAATCGAGCATGAGCTTGTACTTTTTTAAAGGCCCGATTGATCCAGACTTGATTAGATCAACCTTTGAATTGCCTGCAAGCATTACGATAGATAGTGAAGGGAATATTCATGATCATAACTGGGCTACCGTTATTTACTCTAATCACACATACAACCCCTGGATTAATCCCTTGATTTAATCAAGCGCATCCGCTTTTAGAATGAGCTGTACGGAAATTCCTCCGGATAATATCTGTACAGCAAAGTCGCGGAGCTTTTTGTACTTTCTTTTAATTTAGCCCGGATTTAACACATGGACACGTAGGGAGCTATTTGATTATAAATCGGTTGAATGCGATGGAATAGTAAACCATACCATTGGCCGACAATAGAAGAGCGTTCACCTAAAACTTGGAGGCTATGTGTTGCTCCTGATTATATTTGTATCAAGAACAATAAGATAAAAGCTGTACACCTATAGTGTGCAGTCTCGGACAATGCCCTGCCTCCTGCGGTTATTACATAGCATGTAAATACCTGATTGTTTTTAAAGCAATCTCCCTTATTCGTAAGTATTCCCTTATTTTAGAGCTTATTGCCCTCCGTATCCTTGTTGCTGAGGCCCTTTGTCCTATGAGTAGCTAATACCTATGCTTGGCCAGGCTTTTCTTTCGCCCTTTTACCTTATTTATCTTTTTATGAACTATTATGTTTATGATCAACTCAAAATACAAAGCCTATATTTATGCGGCATATGTATCGGCTTTGGTAACGTTGGTGGGGCTCGGGTATACGTCTTACCATGCTTCTGTTGAAGCAGAGCAGAATATTAAGGAAGTACTCTACACCCACCAGGTGCTTGCTGATATGGAGCAACTTCACTCACTGGTTAAAGATGCACAACGTGCCCAGCGAGGTTATCTGCTAACCCAGGATACTGTCTATCTGGCTCAGTTCCTGGAGGCTGATCAACAGGTACAAGGCACGATGGTTACACTGTTTGCCTTTACAAAGGCTCAAACCCATCAGCAGCAGCGAATGGCAATACTCAACCATGCTGTAGATGAGATCTTTCAGTACTGGCATACAACCCTCACGCTATCGCTGAACCAGCAACATAACGCGGCCTTGCACCTGGTAAAAGAAGGGAAAGGATACCAGATGGCCAGCGGTATAGAAAAGCAGATTCTTGACTTTCAGCTGTATGAAAAGGCAATGCTGCAGAAACTGCTGTATGAATACCAAAACAGCAGGAAAGTAAAACGACAGCTGGAGTTGGGGGGAGGCGTCTTTTCAGTGCTTATGCTGGGGTTTACCTTTCTGGTGTTACGCAAGTTACTGAACCATGAGCTATGCTTGTCTGCCTCGTTGGCCTCTATTAAAACTTTGGTACAATACTTTCGTTGATTAGCCGCAATTCACCGTAAAACAATTAGTTAGTTGTAATTTAAGTATCTTTACGGAGTCAACATGCATGTTATATTAGAGGTCTGCATATTCAACTTTATAAAGTGTCTAGAGAACTGTGGCCCTTGTATGGCTTAAGTAAGCTTTACTATCAAATAATTAATAAGTTTTCCTGTAAAATAACAGCAGGCTCATAATCACGTAGTTTAACTAAGAAATACTCTTCATTAAACTATATACAACATGAAAGCAACTGGAATTTTATTTTTTATCATGCTTTGGCTGACCGCCATTACTGCCTCTGCGCAAAACAATTTACCTGCACAGGCTACGAGCTTTATACAAAAGCATTACCCTAATACTTCCATAAGTAATAGTAAAAAAGACGGTAATGAATGGGATGTGTACCTTAGTAATGGAACTAAATTAGAGTTTAACGCTCAAGGTACTATTAAGGAAATTGAAGGCAATGGAGCCTTGGTTCCGGCCAGTGTATTACCTAACAATGCAGCTTCTTATTTGAAAAGTAACTATGCTGGCCAGACGATCAAAGAAATCGAATTTGAAGATAATAAAATAGAAGTCGATCTGGCTAACGGTACGGAGGTAGAATTTGACAGAGAAGGCAACTTCCTAAAAGTTGATAATTAATACTTCGAACCCTTTAGCAAGACTTTGCCGCTTATACAATCAATCCCTATTAAGCTATCGCCTGATGGGGATTGATTGTATAAATATAATCCTACAATAAAAACTCCCTGTAAGTCAATTCTCGTAAATCCACTTTAGAGTCTGTAGGCTCAATACATGTTCATCTGCCTATAGAAGCGCAACTTTACGTTGCCTTTTATACGTAACAGGATTTATTTAATTTGTTAAGGTGATGGTGCTCCACCGATTTGAACCGCCCCTAAAGGCTGATGGCGCCTGCATTATTTGTTGTAATAACCACTTCAATCTATTGCAGGTATGGCGTATACTCATTTTACTTCGGTCTTACATTTTTTTCCCTTTCGTACCAGATGGTATCCTTATCTTTTACTTTTGGTAGTAGCTTCTCTCCTGAATGCCTGTACCTCCAGCCGCCAGGTGCAACTCAGGGCCTACTTGGAGAAGAGCCATTGCAATCAACTTAACCAATATCAGTATAGTGTAGCAGAGCTTCCCAGGCCCCTGCATGAGCTTCAACTGGACACCATCCTTACCAACAATTATTCAGTTAATAGCCTCAATATTGCAAATGCCATTGGGGCGCTTGATCTACTGGAGCAGTATACCCGTGCCAAAAGAGAATATACTGGCTCCCCTTCTGACGCCAATCTGTTGCAGATGCTATACCTCTCTGACAGGCTGCAGGCGAGGATCAATAATACGACTTTGGAAGTATCTGCTTCAGCCTCTGAAATGGATTGTGAAGAAGAGCGTACCGACCAGGTGGCACAGTATTTAACGATTAAAGAAAACAACAGGGAGACCCGCCTTACCGTAGGTGCTTTAATCACTGGGGCTGCTACCGCTGTTGTTTCTGGAATCCTCTTATTAGATCAAGAAAATTCAGATGCTGCTGAAATTGCAGGCATTAGCGGGGGATTGGCTGAGGTACTTTTTGCATCAACTATTCTTTTATCAGGACGCAAAGTTGAATTTTATCACCCGCGCAATCCGCTTCGCGAAGTCTGGGAGGGAAAAGAAACCTCTACCATTTTTCCACCTTCTATCTGGTACTATTTGCTTTATAAAAATCCCTCAGTTGCAGATGAAAAATCTCTCAGGGAGCGTATCATAGAAACCTGGACAGGCTTTGGCCAGCTGGCTGATACAAGCGATTCAAAAGCCCGTACCCGCGATGCAATTTATTTTGGAGAGGGAGGAAAATACACTGCCGAACAGCTTATTAACCGTGCCAACATGCATGACCAACTAGAGTCACACATCAACCTCATGAACCAGGACTTGAGGCAATTGACTGCAGAGCTTGAGCGATTTTAACCCTAGGTGAACTGGTGCCTAGTTAATCTTTTTTTTGATTGTATTCTTCTTTATCCAGTTACAGAGCGTAGCTTCTGTTACCTTATACCGCCTGGCTATAAACTTTTGGGTAGATCCATTATGAAGCAGGGCTTCTATCTCTGGCCTATAAGGATCTAGTTTGCTTTTGCCAGCGCCTTTGGGTCTGCCCAACTTTACGCCATCACGCTTTTTGGAGGCTAGCGATTCCCGGGTACGCTTACTGATCAGGTCCCGCTCTATCTCGGCAGCCATCGAAAAAACCATAGCCATCACCTTGCTCTGGATCGTATCATCCAGTTGCCAGTTACCCTTGACGGTATAGATCCGAATTCCTTTTTCCATAGCGATGGAAATAATTTCCATACACTCAAGCATGCTTCGGCCCAGTCGGGAAAACTCACTGAGCAAAATAGTATCTCCCTTTTTTAACTCTTCCAGTAAAGGAGCAATCTTGCGTTGCTTCCAGGATACTTTCCCGGAGGCTTTTTCCTGAACAAACTCAACCTTACCCAAATTCTTTTCATTGGCCAGGTGAAGGATGTCGGCTTTGTTTTTTCCCAGGTCTTGATCCAGGGTGGAGACCCTTAAATACGCAATATTCCGAGACATTTTTTGCAATTTGATGAAAACCTGATAGCAGGTATTATTTTATAAGATCTATTATCTAAATGTAAGTGATTTTTACTAAATTATCCTTACCTGAAAAAGGAAGGTTTATTTTATAATTGTTCCCCCTCCATTGTTCCACCACCACTAACTATATGGCCCGGATTTTACCAATTCTTGACGAGAAAGAACGCAGAGAGTTTGATACTCCTCCCAGCTTCTCGCCCCAACAGCGCAAATTCTTTTTTTCCCTTCCTGACTGGGCTTTGCAGATTCTCAAAGAGCTTACCTATGATTACAACAGGCTTGGCTTTGTTCTGCAGGTCGGATACTTCAAGGCAACAGGCAGGTTCTTTAAACCTTCCTTATATCACAAGGCAGACAAGCTCTATGTCAGGCAACGTTTCAGGTTAGCTGAAGATGGACTGGTTTCCTATGACTGGGCGATCCTGACCAGGCACCGAATATGGATTTTATCCCACTTCGGGGTAAGATCATTTAAGGGTATCGATCAGGAAGAGTTGACAAGGCAAACGGCTGCGTTTGCCAAAAGACAAATGAATCCTGCACTCGTGTTTCGATCCCTGGCAGAATACATCCGTACACACCGGATTGAACTGCCTACGTATGCCGCACTGGCTCTGGTAGTAACCGAAGGCTTCAGGCAGGTTGAAGAAGAAAACCAGATGCTCCTTAACAGACACCTAACAGAAGCGATGCTTGAAAAGCTCGATACATTGCTCGTAGTGGACTCCTCGCAGCAAGCTCTGCCCAACAAACCTTACCGGATTACTTTACTGAAGAAAAGCTTTGAGGTAATGAGGCCAGCGGCCATCCGGTCCAATATAGCAGACTACCTGCTGCTGAAAGAGATGTATATATTGCTCAGGCCTTTGCTTGAGCAGCTCAGGCTAAGCGATGAAATGATTCATTATTATGCCCGTCTGGTGATCCGCTTGCAGGTATTTCAGCTACTCAAGCAGGAGCATCGAAAGTACCTGATGTTGATCTGCTTTATCGTTTATCAATACTACCGTTTGGGTGATCTGCTCATTGAAACCTTGCTCTCTGCCGTCAGAACCACCCGGAATGCCACAGGGCGGGAGGAAAAAGAGCAGGTTTTCAGGCAGCACCAGGGCCAGTCTCAAACCATGCAGCAAGTCATGGAGGGTGTCCTTACGCATATCCGTGACCTGGAAGCACTGGAAGATAGTACCTTTTCCTTTGCTAAAACCCATGAAGAGAAGGTAAAAGACCTGGCTGCCTGGATTAACAGTGAGTCGATCAAAGCTTTTAAAAGCCTAAAACCAAAAGCTGAACTATTATGCAAGCCTGATCATAAGGACTACACCTACTATAAGGTATTGGAAGATAAATCACGCTCCCTGCAAAGTCGCATTGCAGACATCATCCGCCATGTAGATTTTGAATTTGCAACAGAGCATCCGCTTGGGGAAGCGATCGCGCATTTCAGGCAAAAGAAAGGTATCCTTGCGGGTAGCCCTCCTGCAGGCTTTCTTAAAAAAACAGAGGCGCAGGCCCTTGAAAAAGCTACCTCCAGGGTATCGCTTTACAAAGCGTTACTGGCCCTGCATTTAGCTGACTATATTAAAGGAGGTAAAGCCAATGTGAGCACCACCTTTCGCCACAAGCCATTTGTAAGTTACCTTATTGAAGAGCAAAGCTGGCATAGAAACAAGCAGAAGTTATTAGAGAACGCACTGCTGGATAAGCTTTCGGATTGTGACCAGGTGCTTGCAGGGCTTCGCCTGCAGCTGGAGCAGTCATTTCAGCATACCTTCGGGCGAATGAACGCGGGTGGTAACACGTTAGTGGAAAAGCGTAAGGACGGAAAGCCTCGTTTTATTACTCCTGCAGAAGAAGCTCGTATAGAAGTGCCTGTAGAACTCTACCCGCTGGATCATATTATTCCTATTTATGAGGTGCTCAATACGGTAAATGCGCATTGTCATTTTACCGACTGTCTCCAACACTGGAATGTGCGCTACCGACAGGCAAGACCTGGTGATGCTGTTTTTTTTGCAGGCATTATGAGTTACGGCTGTAACCTGGGCCTGGGTAAGCTGGCCAATACATCCAAAAATCTTTCCCTCAATACGCTCGAAAGCACAGTGAACTGGTATTTTGCACTTGAAAACCTTCAGAAAGCCAACAATGCCATCGTCTCTTTAATGGGTAAACTCCGGATCGGTGAACTCTTCAGGCAGGATGAGAAGCTAATTCACTCTTCATCCGATGGACAGAAGCATTATATGCAGGTAGATTCGATTCATGCCAATTATTCCTACAAGTACTTTGGAAAGGAAAAGGGGATTACCATCTATTCCTTTATTGATGAAATGCACCGCCTTTTCTATTCTACCTCCTTCAGTTCATCTGAAAGGGAAGCTTCTTATGTGATTGATGGACTGATGCACCATCCGGATTTGCAACCAGACCTGCACTCTACTGATACACATGGCTATTCTGAAGCAATTTTTGCCCTGACCCATTTGTTAGGGATTGGTTTCGCGCCTCGTATCAAAGGCTTTCAGGATGGAAATCTTTATCCTATGGAAGGCATGGAGGTTCCTGCCCTAAATGAATATAGTCTTAAAATCGGGGCACCTGTCAATACCCAGATCATCAAGGAAAACTGGGACACACTACTTCGCGTGGTGGCCAGCATCAAGCTCAAACATGTTTCGGCTTCATCCCTGCTTAGGCGACTTAATTCTTACTCCAGGCAGCATCCGGTCTACCTGGCCTTAAAGGAGCTGGGGAAATTAGTGCGTACAGAGTTCCTGCTACGCTACATGGATCAGGAGGGTCTGAGAAAACGAATTGATAATCAGCTGCAGAAAATAGAAAGTGCTCATCACTTTTCCAGGGCAGTATTCTATGGAAATAATGGAGAAATCCGTTTTGCAGGAAAAGAGGAGCAGCTGCTGGCTGATGCCTGTAAGCGCCTGATCCAGAACAGTATCATCTGCTGGAATTATCTCTACCTTACCCAATTGCTTATGAAAACTACAGCTGCAGAAAGACCTCAACTTATTGAGACTATCAAGCACTCCTCTCCAGTGAGCTGGCAGCACATCAACCTGCAGGGTGAATTTGATTTTTCAGAAGAGTCCTTGCAGAACGCTATAACTTTCAACTTAACAGAGTTGATGGAGCTGGAGCTTACATCCTGAATTAAGAGGGTAACAGCCAGTATACCAGATATATGCATCAGGTCAACGAAAGTATTGTACTAATGTTTTAATGGAGGCCCAAAAAGACGAATTCAAGTGATACATTCTGTGGAAGTTTATTTTGAGTGGCTTTGGCTTAGGCTAAAGCTATTTTTTTTATGATCTTTTGCTGAGCCAGACAGGAATGAAGATGCAGGCTCCTTGGTTGGGACAAGCACTGACGCTCCAATTATTCAGAATCGTTTTCAACACCCACCACATCAAACACAGCATGCGTATTTCACGCAAACGCATTCCCAATAATTTCCTCTTAAGCTTCTAGCCTGTCTGGATGGAGCAACATTCCAAGGAGCTAATTTAAAATCGCAATACAGTGTAATCACAAAAGTTTAGTGCATTAATTTGCTTTCAGAGGCGAGTATTCTAACTGCTAAGAAAATATAGCCAAAATTATTTATTCAGCAATGTCATAAGACAGCATCTCCTCCAGATTGAATCCTATCGAATTTTTTTGCATTTTTCCAGAAAGCTCTCTGAAGAATTTCCTAACATTTGATCTACAATAGCTTTTAGCTGTAGAGATGGGAAAAAACGCTTTAACTGTAATTAATACAGATAGTTAACAGATCTCAATGAATCGTTTATTCTGAAATTTAAAATGAGGCTGGTGCTCAATGACAGCATTTCATCGCATATACTTATGTTGATAATGAATCTTAAAAACCATAGATTACTTAGAGGGGGAACCTTCACTATATTGCTAATTGCAAAAAAAATCCGTTTAAATAAAATACATGCATTTTCATGATGCATCATTGTAGTGCCAGAGCCAATTCCGATTGATTGTTTTTAATAACATTTCAGGTGTAATGGAGTAATTATATTACAATGTTTCCTCCTAAGTGATGACCGAGTCATTGAACATAATGAATAAAAATAATCCCCAGCGCATCCTGCTTTAAAAATCGAGCAGTTGAAAGAACTTTATCCTGATCTTCAGGCAAGTGACTCTTTACTGGAAAAGCTTCTTGAGCAGGAAACCTACTTTCAACAAATGGCTGACAATGTCCCTCTGGTTATTTGGGTAACCCGCCCGGATGGGTATTGCACCTATCTTAACCAGCCATGGTATGCACTTACTGGACAGACCATGGAAGAAGCGATTGGTTTTGGTTGGTTAAATGCTACGCACCCTGATGATCTGGAAAGAGCCAAGTCCATTTTTCTGGATGCGAATGCAAAGCAAATCCCCTTTACGCTTACATACCGTTTAAGAGAAAAAACAGGAAACTACAGGTGGACCCTGGACAAAGGCAAACCCCGGTTCAGACAAGATGGTAGATTTGAGGGCTTTGTAGGTGCCTTGCTTGATATTGATGAACAGAAAAAGGCGGAGGAAAGACTGCACAGGTCTGTTAAGGCCGGAAAAGTTGGCTTGTTTGAGTGGGATACTATCAACAACAAGGCGATATATTCTGATTTGCTCTTAGATATATTTGGTCTCGACAAAGGCCGCTATGGCAGTGAGTTCAACAATGCCTACCAGCTGTATCAAAGCATTATACATCCAGAGGACCAGCAATATGTAAATGATGCAGTGGCAAAGGTGTTGGAAGATGATAAAAAAGAATTTTATATCGAATTCAGAATTATCAAGCCTACTGATCAGGTAGTATGGATAGCAGAACGCGCTGAAGTGGTTTTTGAAGGAACAACCGCTGTTAAGATGAATGGCAGCTGTATTGATATAACAGCGCGCAAGGAAGCTGAGGAAAAGCTCCAAACCCGAAACAAGCAGCTCCATCTTATCAACAAGCACCTCGAGCTCGTAAATCATGACCTGGACTCATTTGTCTACATTGCCTCACATGATCTCAAGTCTCCTATTCTGAACATAGAGGGTCTGCTTGACTCCTTAAAAAAGAAATTGGGCCCGGCTCCTTTTGAAGACCCGTTGGTTGATAAATTATACAGCCTGCTATATCATCAGGTAGAGCGCTTTAAAACTACAATTCAGGATCTGACTACCATTGCAAAGACCAGACAACCTATGCCCCATGAGCTCCATACCATAAACCTTACAGGAGTAGCAGAAGAAGTGATAGAAGAGCTAAAAACCGAGGTTTTGGAAAGCAATGCGTTGTTTCGCTTTAACTTTGAGGTGCCTGAAGTGCTTGTATCTAAAAAAGACCTTAAAATCGTACTTAATAACCTGATTTCAAATGCAATTAAGTACCGCTCGCCACACAGGCAGTTGTCTGTTGAATTACTTAGCTACTATAAACCGCCTTGTATTGTGCTTGCTATCAAAGACAATGGCCTGGGCATTGGAGCGGAGCAAACAAAGAAGATCTTTGACTTGTTTCAAAGAATGCATAACCATACAGAGGGCTCAGGCATTGGCCTCTACATTGTAAAACGCATTGTAGAGAAAGTGAACGGTAAAATAGAAGTTGAGAGCAAGCTCTCTGAAGGCACAACCTTTAAGGTCTATCTTCCAATACACTACAATAAGGCTGAATAAACATAAGGATAATAAAAGCAGGCTATACTGATGAAACATGTAATAGACGTGCTTACATAGGAGCAGTTGCTTAATAATTTTTTTAAATAAATAAAGCAATTTTTTATTTATTTAATTGACATTAGCATTTAAGCAGTAGTATTATGTTATCTTTGAAATAACAAGCTGATCTGTATAAACTCATCAATTCTTAAAATATTAATCCAAAGATGTATAACCTTTACAACGGCCTGCAATCTGTACATATGAGCATTCTGGCCTGCATGTCAGGCAATTTCCTTATCGTAAATGCTGATGGGATGGCAGCTTTTGTGAGCCAGGGCTTTTTGCAGCTTACTGGTATAGATGAGGAAGCACTGGTAGGCAAGCCCTTAGGGGAGGCTTTGAAAAAAGAGTTGGCGAAACGCTTTTTTAATTACATATATGCTGCCGAAAGCACCCTTTTAACTGCTCAAAACACCCTGCAGGTGAGTTATGCCGAAGCGCATAGCCGTTTAGACGGGCTTACCCATGCCAGGGATGAGGTTTATTACTGGAAAGTATCATCAACACCGGTGCTGGAAGATGGAAAGCTGGCCTACCTGGTGCATACCATAGAGGATCATACAGCACACTACCTTGCCAGCTACCAGCTTAAAGACTATGAAGAGCGCAACCAGATGCTTTGGGAGTCTGATACCATTTTGATTTGGGATTACAATGTAAGAACCGGGCAAATACACCGTAACAAGGGTGTTTATACTACCCTGGGCCTGGAGCAGGAACGTGTTGATAAAGAACTATGGTATGAATTGCTGCATCCGGACGATAAAGATTTTGTACTGAGCTCCTTAACCTATGCCATGCAGGCAGAGGCAACCGTATGGCAGGCCGAGTACCGGTTGAGGCACAAAGCTGGCCATTATGTTACGGTATCTGACTGGGCCAGTATAGCCTATACAGAAACTGGTGAAGCCTATCGGATAGTAGGGGTTATACTAAACATGAGTCAGCTGCGCTCTACCCAACAGAGCCTGCTGCTGGAAATGCGTAGGTTTGAGTACCTGATTCAGTCTATTCCGGCCATTGCCTGGCTTTGTGATGGGGATGGTAGCACCACATTTGCCAACAAATGGTATGAAAGCCTTACGGCCAGGGATGCCGAAAGCCTGAAAGGAGAAGGTTGGCTTGACATCCTTCATCCTGATGACAGAGAAACAGTGCTTGAAAGCTGGCATGAAAGCGCAAAAGCAGGCCGGGCATGGAACGGCACCTGCAGAGTATACGATGCCAGGCTTGATGGCTATAAGTGGCACTCCTGTAAAGCCATGCCTGTGGAGGATGAGCGAGGCGTGCTTCATGGCTGGGTGGGCTTTGCCATGGATATTGATGAGCAGCAACAAACTGCTCTTGAAATAGAACAGCAGCGCAACAGCCTTAAGCAAATGCTCGATGCGCTGCCGATCATGGCCTGGGCCGCACACCCTGCAGGAAACACTACTTATTATAATAAAGAGTGGTTCAGATATTTTGAAGGATCTCATCAGGAGTGGACTACCGAGCAGTGGGTAGCGCTGATGCATCCTGATGATCGCCAGATGGTTATCAGCAGCTGGAGTCACAGCCTCTCTACCGGAGCGCCTTACCGTTGTAAGCTGCGGTGGCAGCCCTACCAGGGAGGCCCCTATCGCTGGTTCCTGGCACAGGCATCACCTGTATATAACCCCGATGGGCAGATAAGCTACTGGATGGGGTCTACTACTGATGTGCATCGTTTTGAAGAGGAACAGGCACTACTTAAGCAAAAGTATGAGTTTTTGGAGCTGGTACTTGACGCTTTGCCCTATGCCGCCTTTGCTGTTACGCCTGCCATGGAAACCCTCTACTGCAACCAGCATTGGTCAACTGTATTCAACCTTCACTCCATGCAGGAGATTGACGCCCACTGGCCCTCCCTGATTCACCCCGAGGATAAAGCCCGCACGATGGAACAGCTTGATAAAGTATATGCATCAGGAAAAAGGGGAAGCATAGAGTACCGTTTAAGACCCTATCAAGAAGATACATACCGCTGGTATTATGGCCAAACGCAGCCTGTCTATAATAAGGATGGCACTATCGATATGTGGATCGGTACCATTGTCGATATAAATGATCAGAAGCTTATGCACAAAGCCCTTGAGCAGGATGTAGCTGAGTTCCGGTTTCTGTCTGACCTGGTACCCCACCTGGTTTGGCGCACCGACCCGGAGGGTTTTCATGATTTCTTTAATCAGCAGTGGGTGGAGTATACCGGATATACGGTTGAAGACAGCCTGGGTACGGAAATGTGGAACAACCTGCTCCATCCCGACGATCAGCAAAGAGCCCGCAGGGTATGGAGCCGCTCCCTCGAAACGGGTGAGCCTTACGAAATAGAATACAGATTCAAAAGAGCCTCCGATGGGATGTGGCGCTGGTTTCTGGCCAGGGCGCTGCCTTTACGTGATGAAAACGGTGCTATCATCAAGTGGTATGGCACCTGCACCGACATCCACGACCAGAAGCAGCTGCTGCAGGAGCTTACCCTTATCGATGAAGAATTGAACAGCACCAACCAGGCGCTGGCTGAAAAAAACAAACAGCTTGAGCGTATCAACCAGGACCTTGATATCTTTGTACATGCGGCCTCTCATGATCTGAGAGCGCCTATCAACAATCTGGAAGGCCTGATCAGGATTTTACAGGCATCGGCCAGGGAAGTGCAACAGGTTGAAATCATTGGCATGATGGCAAAGTCGGTGTTTCGCCTTCGCGACACGATTACAGACCTGGCTGAGGTCATAAAGTTTGAGTATGATGGGCCCGCACTCATGGAGGCTATCTCCATAGAGGAAAGCTTAAAGAACGTGGAAGCAGACCTGAAACCGCTCATCGAATCTTCTTCAACCCGCTTTGTTATATCCTTGCAGGTAGAGCAAATACGCTTTTCCAGAAAGTATTTGCGCAGCCTTTTCTATAACCTGATATCGAATGCCATTAAGTTCCGGTCCGAAAAGCGTAGTCCGGTTATTGGCATCTCAAGTACGCAGGAAGGCTCCTGGGTAAAACTAGAAGTAAGCGATAACGGGATGGGTATACAGGAAAAGGATTATGATAAGGTGTTTAGTATCTTTAAGCGATTGCACACTCATATTGAGGGCACAGGTGTAGGAATGCACCTTCTGAAAAAAATGATAGATGGTTGCGGTGGGCGTATAGAGCTAAGCAGCAGGGTAGATGTTGGCACTACCTTTACCATCTATCTGCCTCAACACTAAGCAGGCACTCTCAAGGGGGCTCAACTTATGAAGTTGAGCCCCTTTTATTCAACCTAGCCGACAAAGCACATCCAGCATAAAAACATTATACAGTTCGGTTTTTAGAGATACCAAACTGTATAAACTCCTGGTAAGCTTAACACAGAAAAACAGACCTGGCTAAGGCCTGTAAAAGCTACTGTGTGGCCATTGTTCAAGAAAACTATGTAGTAATAGAGGCCATTCGGTGAAGCTGTAGAGCTTTTTTTAAGAGCACTTTTTGGATTGCTCCACTACTTTATGAAGCATTCTTCCATCAGGCCCTTTATATGCTCTTGGCTAAGTGGCTTGTTCAATATGCCTCTGATCGGAAAATTCTTCAGCTTTTCCAAATCCAGAGGGTGCATTGAGGTAGTGAGCACCACAATGATGACTGATTGTTTTCCGCCAAGCTCAAGCTCTACATAGGCTTCCAGAAATTCTATACCGTTCATAACAGGCATGTTCAAGTCCAGCAAGATCAGTTCAGGACATGTGTTTTCCTGGCAGTGCTGCTGCAATACCTTCAGGGCCTCCGCACCATTGGTGGCAATAAGCACCTGACTGGCAGCCCCCATATCATCCAGCAACATCTGGTTAATATAATTTGTGGTTGTATCATCGTCTATCAAGAGTGCACACGAGATCTTTTTCATGGTTGGAATAGAATACTTTACAAGTGAGTTGGTAAATAAACGCGAAAAATGCTGCCTTTCCCCAGCTTGCTTTCTACTTCGATGCGACCGCCAGCATTGTCAACAATCTTCTTAATCATGTAGAGCCCGATCCCTGAACCCTCAACATGGTCGTGAAAGCGCCTGAACATCGAAAATAGTTGGCCGATGCGGTCCGGGGCTATGCCAAGACCGTTATCTTCCACAGCTATGAGAATATGATCCTCTTTTTGATGGGAGGAAATACTTACCTTGGGTTTACGATCCGGGGCTCGGTATTTTATGGCATTGGAAATCAGGTTGTAGACGATGCTGCGCAGGTTTTTTTCTGAAAACATAAGCTGCGGACAATTATCAAGGTCGGTTGCGATGTATGCATCCGTGCTTTCAAGAAGGGGAGTCAGGTCCAGGCAGACTTCTTTTATGACCTCATCGAGCGCTACTACATTCATTTGCCCGCTATACTCTTTTTGCAGCTTTACTACCTCCGTAAGATTGGCAATGGTCTTCTTGAAGCGTTCTACCGAGTCCTGCATCAAAGAGGTTATGTGCAGCGCCCTTGGGGGTAAGTTATTTACCGAATCCAGGGTTCGCAGCAAGGCCTGTAATAGCCCTTCGATATTGGAGATAGGCGCTCTCAGATCATGAGAGGCCGTATAAATAAAATTATCCAGATCATTGTTGATACGCAGTAGCTCCCTGTTGCTTTTATCAAGGGCTTCTTCGGCTGCTTTGCGGTCGGTGATATCAATGCCTGAGCCTACATAGCCGTAGAGCTCACCATTTGAGTAATAGCTAGGCGCACCCTGTGTTAACATCCAGCGGTACTGCCCGTCATGATAGCGCATCCGTACCTGAACAGAGAAGGCAGCTCCTTGCTCTGTAGCCTGCCTGATGCTGGCTTCAACAGTTGCTATATCTTCAAGATGTGTATAGGGGGACCATCCCTGTTCAATTATCTCTTTTAGTGTTGTGCCTAAGAAGTTGAGTGCAAAGCTATTGACATACTTTATAGAGCCATCCGGATTCAGCGACCATACCATATTGGGTGCAGCATCGGCCATAATACGGAAGCGCTCTTCGCTTTCCTTCAGCTCCTGTGCATATAGCTCAATCCTGTTATGGGCCAGCATAAGATCGGTTACATCAGCGCCTGTATTCACTATACCATATACATTACCTTCTGCATCAAATAAGGGCGTAAAGCTATAGTTAAAGTAAAAGGTCTGTAGTTTGCCGTCTACAACAAGGTCAAGGTGCTGGCCATTCGCATGAAAAGGGCGCCCTGTATCAAATACACTTTCGAGCTGCTCAAATATATGCTGGGTTTCCAGTTCGGGCAATACTTCCCTGTAGAGCTTGCCTGTTACCTGCTCACCCTTACCCCAGATATCGAGTATGGCTTTATTGGCAAACTGAATCTGCATCTGCCTGCCCAAATAAACGGCTATCGGGTAAGGGTTGCTTTCAATGATTGAACGAATTTGCTGCTCGCTTTTTTCAAGCTTTTTTACAGCATCTACCTGGCTGGTAATGTCCTGCAGGGTGCCTGTAAGGCGGTACGGCTTCCCTTGCTCATCAAACCAGGCTTTCCCTTTTGCTTTTACAGTGCGATTGCTGCAGCCAGGCAGGCTCAGGGTATATTCTGTGTCATATCTGCCACCGCTTGCAGGATCCAGGGCCTTGCTATAGGCTTGCATAACCCTTTCCCGCTCATGCAAAGCTACAGCCGTAAGGCCCAGGTAATTGTCCGGGCCATGCGCAGCATACTGGCCAAGCCATTGCTTGTATCTATCGTTAGCTGTGAACTGCTCATTGATCAGGTCATAATCCCAGCTGGCGAGTTCAGCCGCTTCAATGGCAAAAGCAAGCTTTTTATGCATGTCCCGCTTTCGCTTGACTTCGCCTGTTGTTTCGGTACACACTACCAACACTCCACCAACCTGCCCGTTTTCCTGCTTTATGGCACTGTAGCTAAAAGACCAGTACACGTCTTCCAGCTTGCCATTTCTATAAATGGGGATGAGCTGGTCCTGGCTCCAGATGGCCTCCCCTCCGGAGAGTACCTGCTCTATTAAAGGATAAATAATATGCCATATCTCAGGCCATACCTGAGCACCTGGCTGGCCCAGGGCATGGGGGTGTTTCCCATTATTACCCAGGCTGGGGCGGTAGGCATCATTGTAAAAGCACAATGAATCCGGTCCCCAGAATATAAACATAGGGAACCTGGAGTTAAGCAAGGCACTGATCATCGTGCGCAGGCTCTGTGGCCAGGTTGTCACAGGACCTAGTGCGCTGGCAGACCAGTCCATACTGCGCATAAGCATGCCCATCTCTCCTCCGCCTGCCATAAAACCACTCTGCTGCAGGGCTTCTGCTTCTCTATTACTGTAGTTATCCATCTTTAAATTTCTCCAGTGTTCTGTCTAAATACTATATTCTTAGCTGCCTTTTACAAGCAAACTTTGCTGTATGGGTTGCAAGGCCAGGGCAATACGCACTTAAACGGAGTGGCTTGCAGTGTGGCACATAAAAACCTCTGTTTTAAAAGAAAATTTCTAAACGTTATACATACGGGCTTTTCTTAAACATCGGCAGGTATACTGAAAGCTATTCTTAAATTACTGTATAACCTGATGCCAACCCTGTACACAAACCATACTGTCTGTACCATACTGTCTGCAAAGCCCTGCAAAGTTATCTTTATTGATTTTAAATACTAGCTTTTTTCAGGCACTCAGCCTTTCGATAGAAAAACAGCCTGCTTCTACTTAAAGCAGATTGGTTTCTCTCAAAAAGTTGAATACGTTTCTAGTTTACCGTAACAGAATAGGAACGTCTGATTTAACAAACCAGAGCCTTGTATTTCAGACACTATTCATATACCATCTTAATAATATAGTACTATTCAAAGAAGGGTTTTCTAGAACTAGCAATATATTTGTAGGTGTATATAGTAACTGATAGTTAACTCATTTAATTGAATAAAGTTTATTACGTGTAATAAACCATAGCTCAGGTCTTACTCGACAACAGAGGTCATAATTTTGCTACACAGAAGCCGCGCCTGTTTTGGTACTTTCTTTTAATTTAAACCTATCAGGCTTCAAAGGAGTTGGGAAAAGCGGTTCGTACAGATTTCCTGCTTACCTATATGGACGATGATGTTTTAAGAAAGCGTATTAGGAGTCAATTACAGAAGGGAGAGAGCGCTCATCACTTTTCAAGAGCTATATTTTACGGGGAAAACGGAGAGATCCGTTCAGCAAGTAAGCAGGAGCACCTAAGGATTGATGCCTGTAAGCGCCTAGTCCAAAACAGCATCATTTGCTGGAATTACCTTTATCTGACACAGTTGATCTTAAAAACGCCAGCCAGGGAACGGACACAGCTTCTACATGAGATCGGAAAATCATCACCAGTAAGCTGGCAACATATCAACCTGCAAGGAGAGTTTGATTTCTCAGAGGAGTCCTTGAAGAATAGCCTGTCGTTTAACTTATCAGAACTATTAGCACTTGAGATAAACAAAAATACTTAACACATCTTCCTAATTAACAGCAATATACGCCATGTCAATGAAAGTAATGTACTAAACTTTTGTGCGACACGAAGTTGCACCTGTTGAGTGAGAATGAAAATTCTCCGGATTAGTGTCAAAGTCTGTTTCCAACTTTTCTATGCGTTGCTGGTAACGGCAGGGTGTAAAGCGAAAGGTAATGTCTAAGAAGCGTCCTAAAACCAGGATCAATCGGGCTAGGAAAAGAGCAGATGGGTGAATGAGAATGAACCCTTGAAGAGGCTGCGTAAGGTACGATCATCGGATGGTTTTGACAAAGACGATGAAATGGAGCAATGGCAAGGTGAGACAAAAGTATCACCCTACTGGCACCCAGCTCCCGCAGTATAGAGGGCACCCTCTCTGTTTGCATCTCAATGGTGTGGAACGTGGTAAGCCCAATGGAGTCTAAAGGAGACTTTAGTAAGCTAACCGTAAGGAAAGCCGAATGCTCCAGTGGGAAAGGGAGGCATCAGGAAGCGAAGGCTGCCAGCCGAAAGGCAACGGGAAAGATGGTTTTTTTTTAAAATCATTATAACCGGGCAGATAGGGCAATACCCAGGTTGAAAGACCGCTGACGTGATGCTGGTGAATCATCCTGAAAACGAAGTAACGATTACAAATCAAGGCAAAAGTTAGATGCAGCATATCACTGTAAACGGACCCGAGAGACAATTTCAATGGCAGGCTATTCATTGGCCTACTGCCTATAAGATTGTTCGTAATCTGAGACAACGCATTTTCAGGGCTACTCAGGAGGGCAACTTCAAAAAAGTGTGTTCTCTGCAAAAACTCATGTTGCGGAGCTTTCCTAACCGGTTGGTAAGTGTTAGAAAGGTAACCCAGGAAAATGCTGGTAAACATACGGCTGGAATAGATAAAGTGGTCGTTAAAACTTCCAAAGCCAGGGAGGATTTGATAAAAGAGTTAACCGCTTTTACTCCCTGGAAAGCTAAACCAGCCCGTAGAGTGTATATTCCTAAAGCGAATGGGAAAGTTCGTCCCTTAGGAATACCTGTAGTCAAAGACCGATGCATGCAAGCCATCGTAAAGAATGCTATTGAACCAAGCTGGGAAGCTCGTTTTGAAGGTAGCAGTTACGGATTCAGGCCAGGAAGAAGTGCGCATGATGCCATTGTTAAAGTGTATCTATTAGCCAGATCTATCGCTCGTAAAGTGTGGGTGGTAGATGCGGATATTAAAGGGGCCTTTGACAATATTTCTCATGAATACCTGCTCAATATCCTTGGAAAGGTTCCTGGAAGGGAGCTTATTAAACAGTGGTTGAAAGCAGGCTATATGGAAGGAGGAGTATTTTACCCTACTAATGCAGGTACTCCTCAAGGCGGAGTGATCTCTCCCTTGTTGGCCAATATTGCCCTGGACGGAATGGAAAAAGCCTTAACCTTATATGCTACCCGGAAAAATGGGGATGTGATCATCTCCAAAGAAGGGGTGAAATATAATTATAAAGGCCATGCGATAGGTAAAAGGGCAATCGTCCGGTATGCAGATGACTTCCTGATCTTCTGTGAGTCCAGAAAGGATGCTATTGAAGCGAAAGAAACCATTGCCCAATGGCTTCAGCAACGAGGCTTGACCTTGTCGGAGGAGAAAACTAAAATTGTTCATCTTCAGGAAGGGTTTAACTTTCTTGGCTTTCATGTTAAGCAATATAAGCTGGCTGCTACAAAGGCTGGAAAGAAATTGCTGATCAGGCCAAGCAAAGAATCGGTTGAAAAATTACGGGAGAAGTTAAGGAAGGAGTGGAAACTGTTTTATGGGCAGGAGGTAGATCGAGTCATCGAAAAGCTGAATCCTGTTATCAGAGGTTGGGCAAATTACTTTCGGGTCAGTGTGGCCAGTATGGTATTTAAAAAGATAGATTCTTGGATGTATGAAAGGCAATTCCGGTATGTAAAGCGTACGCATCCAACCAAATCTCTGACATGGAGACAAGGGAGGTATTGGGGAAGGCTGAACCTGGACAGAAACGATCAATGGGTATTTGGCAATAAAAACACAGGCAGACACCTGTTAAAGTTTAGCTGGTTCCCTATTGAGAGACATACCTTAGTGAAAGGGGACGCTTCCCGGGATGACCCCAGGTTAAAAGCCTATTGGGTAAAAAGGGAGCAAGCCAAGATCAAGGAATTGGTGCCTGGGAAACAGCGGATAGCCTGGAAGCAAAAAGGGATATGTCCTGTATGTAAAGAATCTTTATTTAATGGAGAAGAAATACATATACATCATAAGGTACCTCGATCAGAAGTAAAGAACAATCAGTACTCTAACCTGGAGCTTGTACATTTATATTGTCATCAGCAATTACACAGTAGGAGTAAAATGAGTAGTTAGTGATTTGCTTGAGCCGTATGCGGGGAAACTCGCACGTATGGTTCTTAGGGGAGGGAAAGCCAGCAATGGCTTTTTCTTACCCGACA
>FPIC01008737.1_pt1 | contig 25711 bp, 24 predicted proteins | sample 1504481 | NCBI WGS metagenome assembly FPIC01 (sample SAMEA4475357, study PRJEB15587) | soil metagenome | biome: Soil; feature: Field | place: India | collected 2015-03-11 | depth 0 m
GCCTGGCATTACCGGCTCTTTTGTCCAAGCAGGCGTAGTACAGCCACACGAGGCAGTAACGTTGCTAATGATAATGGGTTCTTTGCCCTGGTTTACAAAAGTAAACTCATAGGTTGCCATTTTACCCTCTACCACATCGCCAAAATCATGGGTTTCTTTTTCAAAGTAAATTGTACTTTGGCTATATGCAGGGGCTACCATCAGCCATAGCATCAACAGCCAGGTAAGAGCAAAAAAAGTTTTCATAGGTTTATGTTTTAAACGTTCGGGTTGTTACAGGCAAAAAGCAAATATCAAGAAACAATCTTTATGAGTTTACAGACCGCTCCCTGTTATCCACTTAGGATTGAATGATTTACAACAAAGGTAATAAAAACTTTAGATTTTCATTAACTTCTGTGCAGCGGCATTCTTGGCATAGGACTGATGTCAAGCGGGCTAAACTCTGCAGCCTTATATTTAAAATGAGCTGCCATGGCAATCATAGCAGCATTATCTGTGCAATATTCAAATTTCGGGATATGCACCTTCCAGCCTCTTTTCTGAGCTTCATTTTGTAAGGCGTTCCTCAATCCACTGTTTGCAGATACTCCACCGGCTATGGCAATTTCATTGATCCCTGTTTCCTTAGCTGCCTTCCTTAATTTTTTTAACAAAATTTCTACCAGGGTATACTGCATGCTCGCACAAATATCAGCCAGGTTCTGCTCTATAAATGCCGGATTTTGCTTTTGCTGATCTTTCAGAAAATATAAAAAAGCGGTTTTTATACCACTAAACGAAAAATTAAGTCCTGGCACTTCCACAATGGGAAATTTATAGGCTTTGCTATTACCTTGCTGTGCCCATTTATCAAGTAGCGGCCCGCCAGGGTAAGGTAAACCTAAAAGTTTAGCTGCCTTATCAAATGCTTCCCCTACAGCATCATCCTGTGTTTCGCCAATTACCTCCATTTGCAACGGAGCATCTACCCTTACAATTTGGGTATGGCCCCCACTTACTGTAAGGCACAAAAAGGGAAATAACGGCGGGTTATCTTCAATAAAATGGGCCAATATATGGGCCTGCATGTGGTTTACTTCAATTAAAGGCAAGCCTAAGCCCAACGCAAACGATTTGGCAAAAGAACCGCCTACCAAAAGAGCTCCTAACAGCCCGGGGCCACGCGTAAAAGCTATGGCATTAAGTTCATTTTTATGTACTTTTGCAGATCGAAGTGCCTCACTTACTACAGGAATTATGTTTTGTTGGTGTGCTCTGGAAGCCAGTTCAGGTACAACCCCACCATACTGTTCGTGAACGTGCTGTGTGGCCACAATATTTGACAGCACTTTACCGTCTTTAATAACAGCTGCAGAAGTTTCATCGCAAGACGACTCTATGGCCAGGATAACAGGAAATTTGTTCATGTATGCATAAAGCCACTTAACGGCTTATTTGAATTATATATGTAAATATCTGTTAGTATACAAAGGTTTGCACTTATCTTGCTCAATGATCCAAATAAGTGCGTTGCAATTGTATACAAACCACAAAATTGGTAATATAATTGCTTATTCCAATAGGAAGATACAAACTATCAGATTTTGAACAAAAACAAGAACAGCGTATACACCTATATCAAGAGAACCTTGCTTGGCTTTCTCTTGTTTCTGGCTGTTTTGTTTACAATTGTTTCTACACTGCTTGTAGCCATACAGCTACCCTTTATACAGACCAGGCTTACCCAGTATGCTGCTTCCTATATATCAGAAAAGCTTAATTACCCTACCACTCTTGAAGGTGTACATATTATGTGGTTGGATTACATCAGCCTGCAAGGTGTAACAGTACAAGACACCAATGGCAATGATATGATCAAGGTGCGCGAACTGCATCTGGATTATAGTCTTTCCCATCTTATTCAAGGCCATCGTATCCATTTGGATGAGGCAAGGCTAATCCGTCCGGAAGTAAACGTTATTATTGACAAATATTCCGAAGGTGTAAATATTGATGATTATATAAGGGCCATTATAGACCTGACCCGGTCTTCTGACACCTCTTCTTCAGGACAGGCTCCTGTGTTCACAATCAACAAGGCTAGTATCAGTAATGGATTATTTACCTATACAGACGAGCGCCAGGATCGGTTAACCGACCGCTTTGATTATTACCATATCAACCTGGATAGCATAGAAGGTACTGTAACAGACCTGCGTGTGCACTTAGATACTTTTGAACTCCAGATCAACGCCCTGAAGGCTGCAGATATGGGCACAGGCCTGAAGGTGCACAACGCCTCTACCTTTTTCAGATTTTCTGAAAACACAATGACCTTCGATAACCTGGATGCACATATTGGCAACAGTCATATCCGCAATTACCTTCGCTTTGATTATGCTTCTAATGCTGACTTTAGCGATTTTAATGAAAAAATAAAGATTACAGCCACTGCCGATACTATGCAACTGTACTCTGGCGACCTGGCACTTTTTGCTCCCGAGTTGCTTCCTTACCAGGAACTGGTAACCGTATCCGGTGAGTTTCAGGGCAGGGTAAATAGGTTTAAAGCTAGAGACTTACGTTTATTTTTTGGCAATGAAAGTTTTCTGGTAGGTAACTTAAAAATGAACGGGCTGCCCGAATGGGACAGCACTTTTATTGAAATGGACCTGATTGGCTCCAGGATGATAGCCACAGACCTGCGCCAGTATGTTCCCGATGAAGCTTACCCTACTGTAGAAAAGTTTGGAAAAATTGATTTTGCCGGTAGTTTTAAAGGCTTACCTTCTGATTTTTTTGCCAATGGTGCATTTCGTACCAACCTGGGCAGGGTAGTTTCCGAAATCAACCTTAAGCTTAACGATAAAGATATCAACCTGTCAACGTATGATGGGTACCTTGAAACTTATGATTTTAACATAGGCGCCTTATCAGATAATAGCCTGTTGCATAAACTGGACATGAGCGGCACCATACAAGGCCGTGGTTTTACCATACCAACAGCCAATTTAAATATAGATGCTGATATAAGCCGGATAGGTATTAATAATTACGACTATAAGAACATTTCTGTTAATGCAGGGCTCAGCAAAAGGCAGTTTGAAGGAAGCTTAGCAGTAAAAGATACCAACCTGGTATTTAATGGTACTGGTAAATTGGACCTGCGCACCCACACTGGTATAATCGACATTAAGGCACACCTTGAAAAAGCAAACCTTACCCCTCTGCACATATCTGATAACTTCAGCTTTTTAAAAGCTGATATGGATATAAATATAACCGGCCTAAAGCCTGATGAAATCCTGGGAGAGGCTAACTTCAGTAACCTGATGGTTTCCTACCATGATCGTGATCTGAACCTGGATTCTCTGACCTTTCACTCGGAGTTAAACAGGGATGGTAATCGTTTTTTCAGAATGAATTCGGAACTGGCCGCCCTTACAGCCGCTGGTGACTTTCAATTTACCCAGGTAGTATCTGATTTTGAGAGGCTGCTACAGGAATACAGCCTTATCTTTGAAAACAACCCGGTTAAAACCAATGCCTATTACAGGAATAAAAGGATAAATAAATATCATACCTATAATCTTGATTTTGACATCCATCTGAAAGACATTAACCCGGTTGCGCTTTTCCTGCAGCAGGATGTGTATGTATCACCAGACACCCGTATTGAGGGCAGCTTTTACAATGGCTATACTTCTGTATTTACTTTCAGTACAGAAGTAGATACGCTTATTTACCATAAAAACCACTTTTACAGAAACCAGCTGGACCTTACATCTTCTAAAATTGCAGATAGTACCGATGTAGTGGCAGCCCTTTATGTATATTCTAAAAACCAGAGTTACGAAAGCTTTACACCTACCGAGGGGCTTCGTTTCGATGGTACCTGGAGCAACCGCAACATTAATTTCCGCTCGTCTATAGCGCAGGCCAACAGCACCAATGCAGCTTTCCTGGCTGGCAATATGGCCTTTATGAATGATCGTATCCAATTAAAGCTGGAGCCTTCTAACTTCCGTATCCTGGAAAACGAATGGCATATTGCAGCCGATAACCTTATTACCCTGCAAGACAGTGCCAACGTATTTGTAAAGAGCTTTGAACTTGCCAACCAAAACCAACGCATTGCCATAAATGGCAACATTACCCGCTACCCACAGGATGTACTGCAGGTATTGGTAAATGACTTTGACCTCAACATAATAAATGAATTACTTGAGTACAGGATTGGCGGCATTGTAAATGGCAGCTTTGAACTTAGGGATGTATATAATGAAATGGCTCTTAATGGCCAGCTAAAAGTAGACACCCTGATGATTGAAGATTTTATTGTAGGTAATGCCATTGGCTCTACGGTGTGGGACAACTCAGAGAAAAAACTTAATGTAAATGTACAGGTGGAGCGAGAAGGGCGGCAGTTTGCCAACCTGGAAGGTGTATACATGCCGCTGGAAGAAGAGGAACAGTTAAACCTGTTTGCCCACCTCAAAGAAACCAATATTAAAGTACTGGAGCCCTTTTTAAGAGAAAACGTTTCTGAGATTGAAGGTACTGCCAATGGCTCTCTGCGCATAGTTGGCCGGCTTAATGCACCCGAGCTTATTGGCTCTCTTGATATCAAGAATGGGCAGTTCAGGCTAAACTATCTTAATACTCTCTATAAATTTAACGATAAGGTTTACTTTAGAGAAGGTGAGATAAGTTTTGACAATGTGCGGCTTTTGGATGTGAGTGGCAACCGTGCCCAGATAACCAGGGGAGGTCTCTATCACGATGGCTTTACTAATTTTGTAGTGAGCCTGGAAGGAAATATGAACAACTTCCAGATCTTGAACACCACCTTACGCCACAACGAGCTTTATTACGGCAATGCTGTAGCAACAGGTAACTTAAGTATTTTCGGCCCCTTTTCTGATATTGATATCAAAGCAAACCTCACCAGCGAGCGGGGTACAAGAATATACATACCCATTGATACTGAAGAAACAATGCAGCAACAAAGCTACATAAAGTTTGTAGGTGGCGAAATTGACATTGATAGCGTATTTGTTTCTCCCGTAGACCTTAGCGGCATTAAACTGGATCTTAACCTGGATATTACCCCTGATGCCTTTGTAGAAATTTCGCTCGATAGAAAGGCCGGAGACATGATTCATGGTAATGGCCATGGTAAATTAAAGCTGGCTATTGATACCCGTGGCGACTTTTATATGTTTGGTAACTACGAAATAGACAAAGGTCGCTACCGCTTTACATTCCTGGATAATATCATTAACAAAGAGTTTATGATTAAGCCTGGTAGTATGGTTACCTGGAATGGAGATCCTCTGAAGGGTATGCTTGATATCAAGGCCACGTACGAGCAGACTGCTTCTCTCCTGCCTATTATGATAGGCCAGGATACACTGCCAGAAATGTTAAGAAGGTATCCTACACATGTTACCATGAACCTGGTTGGAGAATTGCTTTCTCCTGAAATAAAGTTAGGAGTAGAAATAAGAGACTACCCAGGTACCTTGCATAGCTCTGTAGAATCTTTCACCAACCTGCTTCGCAACGATGAGCAGGAGCTTAACCGCCAGGTATTTAGCTTATTGATTTTACGATCGCTGGTAGCCCCGTCATATACCACAGGTACACAAAATGTTGGTGTGTATGGTAGTGTTACAGAACTGTTATCTAACCAGCTAAGCTCCTACCTCTCCCAGATAGACCGTAACCTGGAAGTTAGCTTTGACTTTAACGCGGCTAATTTAACTCCGGAAGCCTTAAATGCACTGCAGTTGCGGGTATCGTACTCTACCCCTAACGGTAAATGGCGTGTAACCCGAAATGGTGCGTTTACTAACGGCCAGAACCAGGCTACTACTATTAGCCTAATTGGTGACTGGATGGTGGAATACAACCTTACTGAAGATGGTAGCTTACGCTTTAAAATGTTTACCAGAAACAATCAGAACGTTTTAGCTCCGGGTGCAGATCTAGGTGCCGGTAATAACACCAGTGGTGGCTTTACTATTATGCACTCTAAAAGTTTTGACAACTTCAGAGACTTGCTTCCAAAGCGCAAAAAGAAAACTCCTCCCCCTCAGCCGGATGATAGAACTGCACCGGAAGAAGAAGAGGAGGAAACTGAGATTATTACAGCTAAGCCTGTACAATAAGCTTAATGGGCTGCTGATATATTATTGAGCTCGATATTCTCTGTGTTCTCTGAACCAAAGTACTGAAGCATTCGGTAATGAGAAACAACCGCACTCCAGAACGAAGGGCTTTCCAGATAAGGTATATCGTACTCCTCTGCTGTAGCCTTAACAATTTCTGATACTTCCGGATAATGAATATGGCACACCTTAGGAAAAAGGTGGTGCTCTATCTGAAAGTTTAAGCCACCACATATAAAAAAAGCAATAGGGCTTTTCCTGGCAAAATCAGCAGTGGTTTGCATTTGGTGTATAGCCCAGGCACTTTCTACATGTCCATTGGTATCGGGCACAGGGAAATGAGTACCTTCCACAATATGTGCCAATTGAAATACAAGTGCCAGAACAAGGCCTTGCAGCAAATGCATAGCAACAAAACCAATTGCAAACTGCCACCAGGTAATAGGCAGCACAATTAGAGGCACAGCAATAAACATTGTATAATACAATGCCTTAAAGCCAAACAGCTTTATGTATTCTGATACAGGGTGCTTTGAATTATCGTAATTACCAATTTGCTTCTGAAAAAACTTGCGGTAATCTTTAGAAAATACCCATGAAATTGAAGCAAATCCATACAGGAAAAAAGCATAAATATGCTGGAAACGGTGTATCCTCCACTTAGGCTTATCAGGCGATAAACGTATAATAAGGGGCTGATCCAGGTCTTCATCTACCCCCGGAATATTGGTAAAAGTATGATGTACAATATTATGTGTAATATTCCATAGGTAAGGGTTAGCGCCTACTGCATAAAAATTATAGGCAACCAGCTTATTTACCCATGATTTGGAAGATAAAGAGCCATGTATGGCATCATGCCCAACATTAAAACCAACCAATGCACCGGCAAAGCCCATAAAAAGCGCAACGGCAAACATACCCCAAAGCGAAAGCACGCCACTTATGATTAGAGCATAAGAACCATAATATGCAAGTAAAATAATGCATATTTTGGCAATCATATGTCCGTTTGCTTTGGGAGACAGGTTGTTTGATTCAAAATAAGCATCAACACGCTTTTTTAAAACCGGGAAAAACTCTGACTTGTTTTTGTTTATAAACTTGATTTTTGTGGACATAGATAAAAACTAAATACTGGAAAAGAAACAACTTAACTTTACGTGAATATAATTATGCTAGTTGATAAGAATACGGGTAAAATGCAAATAAAGGAAGGCTTATATTTTTGTAGAGAAAAAATGCGAAAGCTAATATACAGGCAGTTCGCCCAGAAAAATGCTTAATAAATACGTTGAAGGCTGAATAATATAAGGGTAAAAGCTAAGCCCCAAAAAATAGCACTTACTAACATAAAGGCAAATACACGTTTTTTAGTTTCGCCAAAAGCAATAGCCACCATGGTTCCAATAATAGGGCTTAGGAGTAAAGGAGTTAAAAAGGCAACCCCTTTCAGTCCATATAGCTTCCATATTTTGACCAATCGCCTGTTGCGCGCCGAAAAAACTTTTCGCTTTCGCACAAACAAGGGAATAATTTTTCTTTTTACAACCTCACCAATATTAGAAAAAAGCAGTACGCTGCTCATCATGCCTAAAACTGTGAACAGAAATGTCTCAAAAACAGACAACCCTGTGGCCATTCCGGTGGCTGGCCCTGCCACAAATTTGATCATACTTCCAATATATACTGATATATACTTAAGTATCTGGTTCAACACATCCTCCATAACCTGTTTAAAAATCTAGCTGTATTTCTTTAACGCTAAATCTCCAACTTTGATACTAAGAAGATTATAAAAAAATATTACTTAAGTCACATACTCAAAGTGCACATTTAACCTATACAGCTAAATGATCAAACTAAGCTTATCACCCTATTGTTTGGCACCAAAAGCCAGATCGCCGGCATCGCCAAGGCCCGGAATTATATAAGCCTTGTCATTCAATGTATTATCCAGAGCTCCAACCCAAAGGGTAAAATTGTCGATTGTATCTTTCAGGTATTGTACACCATCTGTACTGGCAATAGCTACTGCAATATGAGTATGAGCTGGTTTTCCATACTGCAACAATGCCTCATACGACTTTACCAGCGAGCGGCCTGTTGCTAGCATAGGGTCGGCTAAAATCAGCACTTTCCCTTCAAGGCTGGGAGAAGCCAGGTAATCCATATTTATTTCAAAGCTATGGTCATCTTTATGCACCCCTCTATAGGCAGCAATAAAAGCGCTTTCGGCCTGGTCAAAATAATTAAGCAAGCCTTGATACAAAGGCAAACCAGCCCTTAAAATAGTAGCCAGTACTGGCATGTGCGATAGTTTATGTGTAGCTGCAATGCCTAGCGGGCTTACCACTTCTGTTTCCTGAAAAGTCAGGGTTTTAGAGATTTCATATGCTAGTATTTCGCCCACCCTTTCCATATTTCTACGGAAGCGCATGCTGTCCTTTTGAATAGCCTTATCGCGTAGCTCAGCAATAAAATGCTTACCGATAGAATGGTGTTGCTCTAAAATGAACATAAGCTTGTAGTTACTTTTTAAACAATTTTAAAATGGCAGGTAAATTATTAATCTTAAGGATGGGGAAAGATACAGGTTCTGCGCCAAATCCCCTATAAAACCTGGCTATGCCTTCAATACTGCTCCCTTCAAAGTCAAGGATAAGCCTATTACCTGCCCACTTTTGTATGCATTTATCAATCAGCCAGGCCATGCTACCTGTTTTTTTCCCCTCTGCCGAAGATGCTGCAAATAAGTATATCAGTTTTGTTTTATACCTCATAAATACAATACCAGCTGCCAGCTTACCTTCTGCTGTAGTTGCAGTAGCTAAAATAGCCTGTTCTCTTATATAGCCTTCTTCAAATAAACTGATCAGCACCTGGTAATGCTCTTCTTTAATATCTGCAGTAATGCTTCCTTTATCTGCAATATATAAACGCACTACTCCTTCCACACCTGCACGCTCTGTATCAAAAATAAACCCTACCTTATCTGCTTTGCTAATGTTGCGCTTATGATTGGTTGAGTAATTTGACTTTATATGATGATACGTTTCTTGTAAATCGAGGTGATGGGTAATACCTTGCTCCCAGCTTGCATGGCCTAGCAAACTTAGGTCTGTGGTGTAGCTTGCTGTATGCAATTTGTGATAGATCCAGCGAAAGCGACTTTTTACTTCACTAATAAATGCATGCTGAAACTGGTCATTAAACATGCCTTCTTTTGTAAACAACCCCAGCTGCTGTGTAAAGTAGGGCGGATATACATAGCCTATGCCCCATTTAGTTTTGCAAGGGAGCGGAAATACAGCCTGATAGCATCGATCTCCTTCTACTACTAATCCTGCCCATCGTGGGGCTACCCGATCCAGGTACCAGGATTGTGCATACACAACCGCATATGGTGAATTTTCAAGGCACTCATCCCACCAGATTTTATTAATATCATCATTCTTAAGGTAGCGGATCTCCGGGTTATTCATCTATGGCTTTCCGTACTATATGTTCATAAAAATTTTTCCACCCATCCCAGGTCCCTTTTCCTCCCAGCGACTCGTTATGAAACAAAATGCAAAGCATACCTGCTACTTCTTTAACTGCTTTTATAATAGGGTCTACCAGTGCCAAAGCCTGCGCTTCATCAGCACAAATACTCTTAAGGTTAGTATCCATAAATGCAAAAGGAACCACTTTTAAGGGAGTTACCTCTTCTTTGCTTAGATCATAAAAGTAAAAAGGAGTACATATACCCGCTCTAAAGCCGGGTTGAGTAGCAAAGCCCATAGAGTAATCTTCAGTTATACCAGCCTCAAGAAGCAAGCGGTAGGTTTCCGGGAACCTAAGGCGAATATAATGTTGCCGGCTGCAAGTTACCTTTTTATCTATAATTTGCTCTAACCTGCTTTTCTCTTCTATAACCTGGTTAAGATTACCCAAAGAAGCATATGAAGGGTGGATGCCTGTTTTATATACTGCCAACTGCCTGATCAGCTGCCGAAGCCCTTTGTTTGTATAAGGTATATTTTTATCATAAGCCGCATAATTTCCTAACAACCAAAAGTATACAGGACTCAATCCATACTGTTGATGTATTTTAGTTTGTAGCGCATAAGTATCATAAGGATCCGGCTTTGCACCCTTCCATACCTGTACACGTTCTGCAATAACTTTTACATTACCTGTAGCCAATTGCCTAGCTGTTGCACCTGCCTGCCGGAATATGCTCTTAAACCTATAGGCATATGCATTATCAATATCAAAGGTTGGTACAAACCTGTATTTACTGGGCTTTGGAATATATGACGGGTAATGGGCAAGTAGTAAACTTTGTAATTGTTCCGCCCAGTTGTTTACAACTGGAATATTTAAAAAACCTTTTTTATAGGCCAGGCTTTCTGTAGCCTCAAAGCGTCCATGCATATCTTGCTGATGAGGCAGATACTCTTCATAGCGGCTAACCATATAGAAAGCAGCTGAAAAAATATCAAAAGGCAAATCTCCCGCCTCCGTAGGAAACAGCCCTGGTACGCCCCTATGTATTATACAACCCGGAGACTGTTGCTGTAGGCCAGTTTCTGTTAAAAGCCCGGCAGGAACAATCTGGATAGCGCCACTCATTGTGCGGGTGCTGTAATTTATACAAGGCAGCGCACTGTTATCAGCATCGGTGTATGATGTGCATACCGTATAGTTCTGCTGGAGTATATTACCCAGTACAAGCTCAAATATATAGGCTTGCCGGTTAGTAAGATACTCCGTAAAAACTATGATCATATAGGTAATAAATAGGGCTGCTAAGCAAATGTACTCTGTTACAATGGCAAAATAAACCTTTAAAACAAGTAAACGTAAATATTCTATGGCATAATGTAAACAATCGTTAAACAAGTTTTACACAGCATAGCATTAATGCATGTCTTGTGTTGAGTTTAAGGTTTGTAAACTAAAGCCAATAATCAATCAGCTAACTATTAAAAAAATGAAAACGAATTTTAAATCTATAAAATCACTTTGCCTGATCTTGTTTGCATCGGGCAGCATGCTGTTTGCCAGTTCTTGCCGCACCCAGCAAACTACTACCGAAGACCGTTCTACTGTAAGAGATGAGCGAGTTGAAGATACCGAAACATTGGAACAAAGAGCCGACAGAGCTACAGATGAGGCTTCTGAGGAATTTGAAGAAGAAAGAGCGCAATACCGTGAGCGTATTGAGCAAATAGGTGAAGATATTGATGCACGCCTTTCTCAATTAAGAGCAGAACTCAGGGATGCTGACGCAGATGATCGTGCTGAACTTGAATCTGAAATTTCGCGCCTCGAAGATGAGAGAACTGCTTTTGACTCCCGTATGGAGCGCATGAGTTCTAACGTTCAGCAAGACTGGGATCAGCTTAGAGCAGAGATTGATGCAGCCCTTGACAGGCTGGCAGCTGAGTTTGAAGATATGCGCCAGGACCTTAGAGATGAGCGTAGGGACAACCGCAGAAGAGAGGCTACTGATCCTAACTAATCTGTTGCCTGAGCGTAAATAATTATTTTAACTCGCTATAAACTCCTGAAGATATGCAAGACAACCTAGAAAATAAGGACAGTATGCCAAACAACCGCTTCGGTAATATGGTAGATGCTACCAATGACCTGAGTAAACGGGGGTATACTGCTCAATTCCAGATGCAGGATGAAGGTTTAACTACCTCTTCCTCTCCAAATAAACATTATAGCCCGGAAAGCATCAGCGTAAAAGAGTACCACCGTTTTGAAGGGCCATCGGCTCCTGACGATATGGGCGTTATTTATGCTGTTGAAACCAATGATGGTATTAAAGGCACTCTGATAGACGCCTACGGTACTTACTCTGAGGGCAACCTGGCAGAGTTTATGAAAAAGGTTAATATGGATACCAAAGGATAATGCTCCTTTATTTATAATTAAAAAAGGCATTGCTGTTGATAGCAATGCCTTTTTTATGTTTAAAGCTATTGGTACCGCAAAGGCACCAGTAATGAAAATCGGTAGCTAAGTATATTATCGTTTCTTTCGCTGGTGCTGGCTTCAAAAATATTGTCCAGGTAGGGCGTAAAGGTATTTAACCAGCCTGCCGAAAAACCTAAGCCAAACTGGTTACCAAAAAAGTACTGTATTCCAGCCTGGGTGGGTAACATAATTGCCATCCGGCCATAACTTTCTCCAGCCATACGGGTAGACGAAATATCTGCAAGCGGCTGCCCATCTTCATTACGTGGCGTAAAACGGATTAAACCTGCTCCCTGGCTTATGTACAGCCTAAAGCGCTCTTTACGAATAATATTAAATTGCAGGCCATACTGCAGGCTAAAAAATGAAGTGCGTACATATCGATTAGGAGTAACACTTTCAAGGTCATCGCGAAAGGGAGGATTGAGACTGGACCCGGTCACTGCCCCAACACTTGCCAGAAAAGCTCCATTTAGCCTACGCTGCCTGTAACGCATAAAGCCAGCATGGTATACTGGTAAAAATGACCTGTACGATGGCGAAAGCTCTCCCTTATAAGCACTGGCACTTATACCTAGCTCTCCCCACAAATACGCTTTTTTAACTTCGGGTCCTGCTTCAGGAGCAGTAGATTGAGCCATGGCCCTATAGCTCAACAAACAGATTAATATGAAAGGTAAATATTTCATAGCAGATACAATAAATCCCGGGGCTTTGCTAAGCCACCGGGATTGTAATTTAGTATTTTTCGGAATGAAAAAGCTTATTTAAGATCAGAAAGATCAAAGCCCTCCATAAAGGCTGTTGTAAACTGACCTGACTTAAAACGTTCGTCATCCATTAACTTAATATGGAATGGTATCGTTGTTTTTACACCTTCTATAACAAACTCCTGTAAGGCTCTTTTCATACGTACCAGGGCTTCTTCGCGGGTCTGAGCACTTACAATTACTTTTGCAATCATAGAGTCGTAGTTAGGCGGTATGGTATAGCCAGAGTACACATGCGTATCAATACGCACACCATGGCCTCCGGGTAGGTGAAGCGTTTCAATTCTTCCGGGAGAAGGCCTGAAGCCATTGGCTGGATCTTCTGCATTGATACGACACTCAATTGCGTGCATTTTAGGGAAGTAGTTTTTGCCTGATATCGGTATACCAGCTGCAACTTTAATCTGCTCTTTTATAAGATCAAAATCAGTTACTTCTTCTGTAATAGGGTGCTCTACCTGTATACGGGTATTCATTTCCATGAAGTAGAACTTACCGTATTTATCTACCAGGAACTCAATAGTTCCGGCCCCTTCGTAGTTGATAGACTCTGCTCCAGCTATGGCTGCTTTACCCATGGCTTCTCTTAGCTCATCAGTAATGATAGGGGATGGAGTTTCCTCAACCAGTTTCTGGTGGCGTCTCTGTATAGAGCAATCCCTTTCTGAAAGGTGGCATACACGACCGTGCTTATCACCTACAATCTGGATCTCAATATGGCGAGGCTCTTCTACAAATTTTTCAAGGTACAAACCATCGTTACCAAAAGCAGCACCTGCTTCAGCACGGGCGTCACTCCAGGCTTTCTGAAATTCGTTGTCATTTTTAACGATCCTCATACCGCGGCCACCACCCCCTGCGGTAGCTTTAAGTATTACAGGATAGCCAATTTCATTTGAGATTCTCAAGCCTTGCTCCACACTTTCCAAAAGACCTTCAGACCCTGGGATAGTAGGAACACCTGCTGCTTTCATGGTAGCCTTGGCCGAAGCCTTATCTCCCATAGCATTGATCATCTCTGGGCTGGCACCAATAAATTTGATGTTATAATCCTGGCATACTTTAGAGAACTCTGCATTCTCAGAAAGAAAGCCGTAGCCCGGGTGTATTGCATCTGCATTAGTAATTTCTGCAGCAGCAATAATATTCGGTATATTAAGGTAAGATTTACTGCTTTGTGCAGGCCCTATGCAAACGGCCTCATCTGCAAAACGCACATGAAGGCTGTCTTTATCAGCTGTAGAGTAAACGGCCACAGTTTTAATGCCCATTTCTCTGCACGTACGAATGATCCTAAGCGCAATCTCACCACGGTTGGCGATCAGTATTTTTTTAAACATAATATTGTTGCTAAAAAAAATCAGCCAGCATTGCCCAAAGGCTTTACCAACTGATTTTATAATTACTTAGGTTCTACTAAAAACAGAGGCTGATCGTACTCTACTGGTGTAGCGTTTTCTACAAGTACTTTTACAATTCTGCCCGATACTTCAGATTCAATTTCATTGAAAAGCTTCATTGCTTCAATGATACATACGGTCTGTCCTTTTTTCACTTCATCCCCTACATTTACAAAGGCTGGGTTATCAGGGCTTGATGAACGGTAGAAAGTACCGATCATTGGCGATTTGATGGTGATGTAGTTTGCATCAGCAGAGGCCGCTGCAGGTGCTGGTGCAGCAGGTGCCGGTGCAGCCGCTGGTGCCGGTGCAGCAGCTGGTGCCGGAGCAACAGCCTGAGGCTGTGGAGCAGCTACAGGCATGGCTTGCATAATAACAGGTGCCTGCTGTGGGTGCTTCTTTACAGATATTTTAAACTGGTCTGTTTCAATGTTGACCTCATCCAGCCCGGAGCCGGCTATAAAATCGATAAGCTCCTGAATTTCTTTAGCTTTCATAAATATGGAAGGTTTATTTTACGCGTTCTACATATGAATTTGTACGGGTATCTACTTTTATGACCTCATCCTGGTCAATAAAAAGAGGTACCTGTATAATAGCGCCTGTTTCGAGGGTGGCAGGCTTGGATGCGTTTGTAGCAGTGTCGCCTTTAATACCGGGCTCTGTATACGTTACCTGCAAAATTACAAACGGAGGAAGCTCGCAGCTAAGCGGCTTCTCGGTCTCTGCATGGAACAGAATTTCTGCTTCCTGTCCTTCTTTCATCAACTCCGGAGAGTTAATCAGCTTTTCTGGAATTACTACCTGCTCAAAGGTATTGTTATCCATAAAGTTAAAGCCGTAGTCATCTTTGTAAAGAAACTGGTGAGGTCTTCTTTCAATACGGGCTGTAGTTACTTTAACACCAGCGTTGAATGTATTTTCAATTTGTTTACCGGTAGTGAGGCTTTTTAGTTTTGTTCTAACAAAGGCGCCACCTTTACCTGGCTTTACGTGCTGAAATTCAACTATGGTATAGAGATCGTTATTAAATTCGAGGCACAAGCCATTTTTAAAATCTGCTGTAGTTGCCATAGCAATTAATAAAAGTTTAGTTCTGGGTTAAGGGTTCAAAAGTAAATCAAGACTGAGGTTTGCCATCGTAAGCCCACTTCAAATAAAGTGCGCCCCAGGTAAACCCGCCTCCAAAAGCAGCCAGCACCAGGTTATCACCACGTTTTAACTGTGGTTCGTAATCCCACAGGCAAAGCGGTATGGTACCGTTGGTAGTATTGCCATACTTTTGAATGTTTAGCATTACCTTGTCGCTGCCTACCCCTACACGGCTTGCAGTAGCATCAATAATGCGTTTATTGGCCTGGTGAGGTACCAGCCAGGCTATATCTTCTGATTTGAGGTTGTTTCTTTCTACAAGTTCTGCAGATACATCGGCCATGTTGGTAACTGCAAATTTAAACACAGTAGAACCATCCTGGTAGGCATAATGCTCTTTGTTGGTAACAGTTTCAATGGTGGGCGGCCTGCGGCTACCACCTGACTTCTGGTACAGGTAAGCCGCTCCCGATCCATCCGAGCGCATAATGGAATCCTGCACACCGTACCCTTCGGTATCTGGTTCCAGCAATACTGCTCCTGCGCCATCACCAAAAATAATACAGGTTGCCCTGTCTTCGTAATTAACGATAGAAGACATTTTATCAGCTCCAACTACTACAACCTTCTTGTACTTACCGGTTTCAATAAACTGAGAGCCTGTAGCGAGTGCAAATAAAAAACCAGAGCAAGCTGCCTGCATATCATAGCCAAAAGCATTCTTTGCACCGATCATATCCGTTATAAGGTTTGCCGTTGCCGGAAACACAAAATCAGGTGTGGTGGTAGCACATATAAGCAGATCAACTTCTTCAGGCTTAGTGCCAGTCTTTTCCAGGAGCTTCCCCACAGCCTTCATCGCCATATGCGAGGTACCTTGTCCTTCTTCTTTTAGTATCCTTCTTTCTTTAATACCGGTACGGGTGGTTATCCACTCATCATTGGTATCTACATAACGGGAAAGTTCCTCATTTGTCAGGACATAATCCGGCACATAACCATGTACTCCAGTAATTGCAGCTCTGATTTTTGTCATAATACGGATAAATCAATTACGCACTAAGCGCTTTACTAATTTTTAAATGCACATCGGCCTGCGCCATTTGCAGCGATTGCATAAGCATGTTTTTGATAGCCAGCGGTGAAGATACACCATGCCCGATCATAACACTACCATTTACACCAATAATTGGGCTTCCGCCTACGCTTTCGTAGTTTACCCTGTCAAAGAATGGATCATGCATGTTACGGGCTTCAAGCATTTCGTACACTTCTTCAGCCATTTTCAAAATAACATTTCCTGTAAAGCCATCGCATACTACTACATCGGCCTTCTCATTAAATAGATCCCGGCCTTCAATATTGCCAATAAACTTAATTTTAGGATTGTTTTTCAGAAGCTGATAAGCTGCCTGGGTAGCTACATTTCCTTTTCCTTCTTCTTCGCCTACGTTCATTAAACCTACTTTAGGATCTTCAATACCCAGCACGTGCTTGGCATACAAAGACCCCATAAGGCCAAACTGAGCTAAGACTTCAGGTTTACAGTCGGCATTAGCACCCACATCAAGCAGCACCCCTACACTACCATCTTCTTTAGGAAGGAAACCAGCAATAGCAGGCCTTAAAATACCCTCTGTCGCTTTAATGCTAAACATAGCTCCTACCAACATGGCGCCTGTATTACCTGCGCTGCTAAACGAAGATATATGGCCTCTTTTAAGAAGCTCAAAGCCTACAACAATACTAGAACGCTGTTTTTGCGTAAGTGCTTTTGTCGGGTGCTCTCCCATTTCGATAACTTCATCGGCATGCACTACCTCAAATGTACCCGCAGGCACGTTCAGGTCAGTCAAATGCTGCTGAATTATATCTTCCTTACCTATCAACACTATCTTTACTCCCTCAGGAATTTCAGCAGCCGCCAGTATGGCGCCCTTTATAGTAGATTCGGGAGCAAAGTCCCCACCCATAGCATCTAAGGCGATTTTTATCATATCAGGGTAATAAAATAAATAAAGAATTGCCCCTAGCCGCAGAGGCAGGAACAATTCTTCTGGTTGTTAAATCAACAATTTTTTAGCTTATACACCAGGGAGTTGAAATGTATTATTCGTTGTCGTTAGTACCTTTCATTACTTTCCTGCCACGATACATACCAGTCTCAAGGTTTACTCTGTGGTAAAGAGACTCATCGCCGGTCACAGGATCAATGAAGATAGCTTTTGGCTCCAATTTATAATGAGTTCTTCTTTTATCCCTCCTTGTCTTGGAAATTCTTCGTTTAGGATGCGCCATTTTAGTATTAGATTATAATTACTCTTTAATTATTATTATTTTTAAGGTTCTTCAGAATATTCCAGCGTGGATCTATGGTATCTTCCTGCTGGTCATCACTTTCCGGATCTTCATCCGGCATGGTGCCATCTGCGGGCGAAGTATAAATTAACACTCCCTCTACAGTTTCACCTTCGTCAAAAGAAGCATCCTCATCACGCAAACGGGGGTGCAGCTTTTTCATGGGTAGCGATAGCACAATAAAATCATATATATGCTGCGCCAGTTCAAGACGTTGTGTATTGCGCGAAATCATAAAGATCTCATCACTAATCTCACGGTCTTCATCCCCAAATTTAAAGATCACCCGATCTTTTGCATTTACGGACTCATCGAAATTCTCAAGGGTTCTGTCACAGGTTAACTCCACAGTACCCTTTATTGAGAAATTTACAGTGAGCATGGTCTCGCTTTTATCAAGAACCACATGCACTTTCAGGTCTCCTTTGGAAATGTAACTTCCTTCAAAATGCTCAAAGAACTCATCTCCAACCTCAAAGTCATACTCATGGACCTTGTTATTGAGCCTGAAAATATCTATAGTATATTTATCAAGATTCTTCACTTCAGTTCCATTTAAAGGCCGCAAATATAAGCAGATTATTTATATATTAACAAATATCTGCTTACAAATCTTGACCTTAGGTTTATAACAGAATACAGAGGCACCTTGCCCTGCTTTATTATACAATGCTACGTTTAAAAACGTTCGAAGGTACGCTTGCGCCAGTAATATCTTGCTGCGCCAAATATACCAATCAAAGCAAGAGGCAGTACCAGGTTCAACATTTGCCAGAAGGTACGCTCTTCCTGTATCCTTATTTTATCCAGAGGCCGAAGTTGTATTTCTTTTGCCCTCGATAAAATTACGCCCTGGTCATCCAACAGGTACTCCAAAGCATTGAGGGCAAATTCTTTATTAGCAAAGGTAGCCTTACTTATTTTATCGTAACCCAATGGATAAGCTTCATTACGCTGGCGATTAATTTCATTGCGCACCATATCACCATCAGAAACTACCAGTATCCGGGAAGGCTTGTTGCGCTCCTGGAAGTTACGACCGCTGCCATCGGGTGCCTGGCGGTTAGTATACAGGGATTGAAATTCACCTTCGAGCAGGTAAGCCACAGCCTGAGGGCCGCGGTTATACTCTGCAGGGCTGGGCTGCTGGCGTGCTTCGTTAAAGCTTACGTTTACAGGCCCTGGTGTTACCTTTGTATAAGGTGAAGTAAAAACCAAGGGGGTCTTGCGAATGCCCGGAGCTTTTACCGTATCTATGGTACCTACAAAGCGGCCAAATATTGCATCCATATTGCGCACAACAGGATGCGAGCTAAACTGGTTAAGCAGAGGGTAATACCTCCAGCTAACCGGTTGTAACCGGGGCTGGTCGCCCATATAGCCTACAAACATAGGAATAAAAGCTGAGTTTACATCCTGAATCAGGTCATGATTAAGACGAACCCCCCATTTAAAGAGCATATCGTCCAGGTTATTGTTGTACGGAAAAGCCATAGCTCCTTCCTGGCCAAGGCTATCCATGCTAATATGGAGCGCGTTTAAGAAAAACATGGCTTTGCCTCCATTAATTACAAACTGGTCTATTTTAAATTTATCCTGTTCGCTAAAAGGCTCTTCGGGCTTGGCCATAATAATGGCATCGTATCCATTCAGGCTTTCTACGCGGGGTAGTTCTACCCTATCAACTCTATAGTCAACACGAAGGGCAGAAATAAAATCATACAGCTCATCATCACTTACCTCGCCATGCCCACGCAAAATAGCTATCCGCTTGGAACGTGCCTGGCTCAATGTTTTTATGGCAGAAGCCAGTTCAAACTCTATACCTTCTACTGATTGGTTAAGGCGCTGTGCAGAAGTTGCACTCTGGTTACCTTTAAGCAGCATTACAGGTAGCTTCTTATCCTGGAAGCTTACCATAGCTCCCGGAAAAATAAGTCGCTCTACTTTTTTACCACCTTCGTTCGCAACCAGGTTGGTTGGTGTAAGGCCTTGCTGCATTAAATCTTTATATACTTCGTTACGCACTTTATCATCGCCCCCCCCGCTTGGGTCAATAAAGCGATACTGCAGGCGCGTACCGGCATATACCTGGAACTCATCCAGCGTTTCACGGATAGAACGCTGCAAACGCTCAAACTCTGCAGGAAACTGTCCTTCCAGGTACACATCTACATACACTACATCATTGAGGTCTCCCAGTATGTTGCGGGTAGCCGATGATATGGTATAGCGTTTATCTTCAGTCAAATCAAGGCGAAAGAAAAAACGGCTGGCCAGCAGGTTAACTATAACCAATACAACCAAGGCTATTGCAAACCTAGAAAGGTCGCGCCATTTGCGGCTCTTTGGGTTTGTTGAATTTGTTACCATTTTCTGCTTCCTAAAACTAATTTGGTGGACAAAAGCATTACTGCAATTACACTAAAAAAATACAAAAGATTGCGTGAATCGATAAGGCCCCTGCTCATGGCATTGTAATGATAGGCAATACCTAACTGATCGATTAAACTGGCACTCTGGCCCCAAGTGTTGATACTGGCCAGGTAAGAGAAGCCTTCATAAAACAAAAAGCATAAAAATACCGCCAGTATAAAAGACACGATCTGGTTGTCGGTAATAGAAGAAGAGAATATACCAATGGCTGTAAAAACCGCACCTAATGCCAGTAGCCCCACATACGAGCCCACTGCACCGGCAGAGTCTACATTACCTACAGGGCTACCTAAATCATAAATAGAATAATAATAAACCAGGGTAGGCAGTAGCGCAAATAAAACAAGTGCCAGGCAAGCCAGGTACTTTCCTATAATAATCTGGCTATCGCGAAGGGGTTTAGTAAGCAGGAGCTCCATAGTACCTGCCTTTTTTTCTTCAGCAAAAGAACGCATGGTAATAGCCGGGATCAGAAACAAAAATAAATAGGGCCCCATACGGAACAGTGTTTCCATATCAGCAAAGCCATATTCTAATACACTGGTTTCCGGAAATACCCACATAAACAGGCCTATCCCGGTTAAAAATACCAGGATAACGATGTAGGCGATCAGAGAATTAAGAAAACCATTGATCTCTTTTCGTAATACAGCAAGCATTATTCTTTACTATTATTTGATTGTGTAAGTTGTTGAAAAACAGACTCCAGGGAGCTTTCCTGCTGCTGTAACCCTATTAAACTAAGGTTGTGTTCTGCAGCCAGCCTGAAAATAGCAGGGCGCACATCGTGGGCAGTATCTGATATAATTTCAAATCGATTGTTACCGGCCGCTTTTACTTCAAGCACTCCCGGTACTGCTGCTATAAGCGCTGCAGATACAGGCTCGGTAAATTCAGCAACAATGATGCGGGTACCAGACTGTTCACCTGCCAATGCTGCCACCGGGCTATCGGCTACAATTTTACCTTGGTTTACAATAATTACCCTATCGCAGATAGCTTGTACTTCCTGCATAATATGAGTAGAGAAAATTACTGTTTTCTGACGGCCTATTTCGCGGATCAGGCTGCGGATCTCTACCAATTGGTTCGGGTCCAGACCTGTAGTTGGCTCATCAAGAATTAACACGGCAGGGTCGTGGATCATGGCCTGAGCAAGCCCTACCCGTTGCCTGTACCCTTTGGATAATGCACCTATTTTTTTGTTCTGCTCGCGGGTTAAACCAGTAAGACCTACCATTTCTTTAACCCGGTTGTTTAGATTACTCCCTCCTAAGCCATGAAGGGAGCCTATAAAACGCAGGTACTCGTGTACATACATTTCGAGGTAGAGTGGGTTATGCTCAGGCAGGTATCCAACACGCTTTCTAACTTCTATGGGCTCTTTTACCACATCAAAGCCACACACCTCTACGGTTCCGCTGCTTGGCGGCAGGTAGCAGGTGGTAATTTTCATGGTTGTGGATTTACCTGCACCGTTAGGCCCCAGGAAACCCAGCACCTCGCCAGCCTGCACCTGAAACGATATGTTGTCTACAGCGCGCTGCTGGCCGTAAATTTTACTTAGGTTCTGAATATTTACAGACATGTATACTACTTCTTGGCATCCAGCCAGGCATTACTGCAAGAACTGAGCCGGATAGGATTATTTAGTACTACAAAATTATATTTATATAAGTTTGCCAATGTAGCTTATTTGGAGAAAAAGTCGATGGCGCGGTGCACCGCCATCAATGCGTGGGCAGGCAAGGCTTCATCATCATAGGGGTGTTTGCCTCCAAAGGTATGATTTGCTCCTTCAATCAGAAATAGCTCTCCTTCCGGCTGTGCTTCCTGAAGTTGCTGAGCCATTTCTACAGGCAGGGTTTCATCAAAAGTGCCATGTATAAAAAGAAGCGGAATAGTAAGCTTTGCTACCGCATTTAAAATATTAAGGCGGTCCTGGTTATTTTCAAGATCTTCCCAGAGCTGGTAATGCAAAGGCATATCCTGGCCGGTACGACTGTTGGCTACATATTGAACTCCTTTTTCTTTCCACTCTTTTACAAAAGCCTCATCCCAACGCAGGTTCAAATCACTAACAGCAGCAAGGGTAGCTACTTTTTTCACCCTGCTATCTTCTGCTGCCTTCAGCAGGACTAAGCCTCCTCCCCTGCTATGGCCCATCAGGTATACCCGCTGCAGATCAACCTCCTCGGCATGTACAAAATCAGAAGCATGCAACGTGTCAAGTAGCACACCTATATCGTCTAGTTCTATGCTGAAATTATTCTTTGCAAAAGCATCCAGATCGGCAAAGTCCAGAGGTTGCTCGGGTGTGGTACCGTTATGGGACAGGTTAAGCTTAATAAACACAAAACCCTTTTCTACAAAGTAACGGGCCATCAGGTTAAAGTAGCCCCAGTCTTTAAAGCCTTTAAAGCCATGTACAAATACTACTACAGGTTTGGGCTGGCCATCTACATAAAAGGTAGCATCTACCAGAAAAGGCCTGTTGCCATGCCTGGAATAAAGTACAATGTCTTTTTTAGCCTTAACAAGTTTCATAAAGGGGAGTTACCTATTAAATACTGCACACTAACAATTCCTGGTAAAAGTACCAAGGGAATTTATTCAAAACAAAACTAATGCAAAAAGCTAGCGGAATTCTTCAAAACAATTCAATCTACTGCTAAAAGTTATTGAAGAACAGGGTACTATTTATGCACTAAATTAGCAATAAGATGAGGCTGCTTTTCGGTAATCGCATAAAATGATTATTATTGCACCCAGACTAATGACCCTCCGGATAGAAAATATACAAGCTCCGATTGCCACGGAGATAAAAGAATTTGAAAAAAAATTCCGCCTGTCTATGAAAAGCAATGTATTGCTATTAGACAGGATTATGAATTATATAGTAAAGCGAAAAGGCAAGCAGCTACGCCCCATGTTCGTTTTATTAATGGCAAAAGCCTTTGGCGATATTACAGAAAGTACTTATCGTGGCGCAGCTCTTATAGAGCTGCTGCACACAGCTACGCTTGTACACGATGATGTAGTAGATGATGCCAATTACCGCCGTGGTTTCTTTTCTGTAAATGCCCTCTGGAAAAACAAAGTAGCCGTATTGGTTGGCGATTACCTCCTGTCGCGAGGGCTACTATTAGCTATAGATCATGGCGATTTTGAGTTGCTCAAGATCGTATCTAATGCTGTGCGCGAAATGAGCGAAGGCGAATTGCTGCAAATTGAGAAAGCCCGCCAGCTGGATATTACCGAAGAGGTTTATTTTGAGATAATCCGTAAAAAAACAGCTTCATTAATAGCTTCTTGCTGTGCAGTAGGTGCAGCCTCTAATGGTGTAGATGCCGAAACACTGGAGAAAGCACGCTTATTTGGCGAAAAAGTAGGCATGGCTTTCCAGATCAAAGATGACCTGTTTGATTATGGTACTGATGAAATAGGCAAACCGTTAGGTATTGATATTAAAGAAAAGAAAATGACCCTGCCTCTGATCTATGCGCTAAGCAAAGCTACCTGGATGGAAAAAAGGCGCATTATCAACATTGTTAAAAACGAATCGAACAAGCCTGCCAAGGTAGCCCAGGTAATTGAGTTTGTAAAAAACAGTGGAGGCATGCAATACGCTACAGAGGTTATGGAGCGTTTCCAGGCAGAGGCTTTTGAACTGCTTAACTCTTTTCCGGAGTCAGAAACAAGGCAATCGTTAGAACAGTTGGTTCGGTTTACGATAGAACGTAACAAGTAACCCTGAGGCCTGGCGTTATTTTACCTGCCTGTAAAAAGTAAAAGGCTTTGCACAAAACAGGCTCATTTAGCATAAAAAATGTGTCCGCTGTTGTTTAGTAAAACAGCGAATAAATCTTATAAAACATGTTAAACTATATTATCTGGAATGCTTCCAGGGAGCTTTTTTCAATAGGTCCTTTAACCGTGCGCTGGTATGGGCTATTATTTGCATCAGCCTTTTTAATTGGCCAGATGGTAATTATTCGCATTTTTAAGGCAGAAGGCAAACCCGAAAAAGATGTAGATACACTTACTGTTATTATGCTTATTGCAACCATAGTAGGTGCACGTTTGGGGCACTGCCTTTTTTACCAACCTGACTACTACCTGCGCAACCCGCTTGAAATACTAAAAGTATGGGAAGGTGGCCTGGCCAGCCATGGAGCTACGGTGGGTATTATTCTGGGCATGTACATTTATTCTCATTATGCCTTTAAAAGCAAAGCAGGCTTTCCGTTTATTACCGCAGTAAGAGAAAACAGGCCAGGCCAGAGCTTTTTATGGATCCTGGATCGTATTGTGATTGTGGTTGCTTTTGCCGGCCTGATACGAATTGGTAACTTAATGAATGCTGAGATTGTAGGAAAGCCCACCGATGAGTCATATGCCTTTATATTTGTACAAAGCGCTACAGAAGCTATTGAAGGCGATTATGAACAGTATGTTGATAATGTAACCTACAGCAAAAGACCAGGAGCAGATACGTTGGTAGAAGGTATAACGCTAACTCCCCTGCATATACATACTACTTTTAAAGCCAATACTATAACCGAAGAAACCGCCAGAGCTTTTGCTCAAAATGCCTTACCGCAAACACTGGCAGGCAGGTTTAGGGAAGTACCAGACCACGTAAGGTTACTTTCTGCAAACCCTGCCCTGCAAACAACACGAAACCCCGATGGCACTTTAACTGCTACTATAGCGGCCTGGGGTATTCCACGACATGCTGCCCAGCTTTATGAAGGTATATCTACACTGGCTTTGTTCTTCTTTTTGTTCTGGGTATGGAGCCACGAAAAAGAGCGTACACCAGAAGGACGCCTGTTTGGAATATTTGTAGTGGTCCTGTTCTCGCTTCGTTTTCTGTACGAGTTTCTGAAGGAGAACCAGGTAGAATTTGAAAATTACATTCCTTTAAACATGGGCCAGATTTTAAGTATCCCGATGGTGATTATTGGTATTATAGTGCTTCTTAAAGCCAAGCGAAGGCCTGTCAATAAACAAGAAGCTGTTAAATAAAGAGAAAAGGCTGCCAATAAACATGGCAGCCTTTTCTCTTTATTCAGATAGTGAGCAACTTTTAAAACTGACAGCAAACGTATTATTTAACCGGGTCATATCCATGCCCGCCCCATGGATGACAGCGGCCAATCCGTTTTAAACCCATCCAACCACCTTTTAGTGGGCCGTACTTCTGTACAGCCTCCACCATGTACTGAGAGCATGTAGGGGTATACCTGCACATTGCAGGGGTGTAAGGAGAAATGGCACCCTGGTAAAAGCGCACAGAGCCAATAATAATTTTCTTAGTCAGGTCTTTCATACCATTAACCTTGTATTATAAAAAAGCAACACCTTCTGAACCGAAAGTGTTGCCAAGATAAGGGATTAAGTTTGTATTATTATACTATCTGCCTGCTACCGGGATGTTACCAAAGCACCTGCTTTAATCTCATCCACCACACCAGGGTCCAGTAACGTAGAGGTATCGCCCAGGTTAGACGTATCGCCC
>FPIC01038412.1_pt1 | contig 25485 bp, 12 predicted proteins | sample 1504481 | NCBI WGS metagenome assembly FPIC01 (sample SAMEA4475357, study PRJEB15587) | soil metagenome | biome: Soil; feature: Field | place: India | collected 2015-03-11 | depth 0 m
CGCATAGATGGCACCCTTATCGCTCAAAAAGCCCTCTCTGCCGTAGCCCGTATGAAGGAGCAGGCCACCATGAGTACCCTTATTGATGTGCTGCGGGGCGTACGTAATGCCGCTGTAGCTCAGAAAGGCTTTGACCGAATTAAAACTTTTGGTGCCGGCCGTGACATGCGCCTGGACCAATGGCGTGAGTATATACAGCAGCTCATAAACTCCGGCCTGCTTGAGGTAGCTTACGACCAGAAGCATGTGCTCAAGCTTACTGCAGCCAGCCACAAGGTATTATTCGAGGGCGAAAAGGTTGCTCTTGTACAGCCAGAAACAGTTGCTGCCCTCCGCCAGACCGCTATAGAAAAACCCAAATCACAAAAAGAGCAACAAGCAGAAGCTTTGTTTGACAGGCTGCGCCAACTACGTAAACGCCTGGCCGATGAGCAGAACGTGCCGCCCTATGTTATTTTTAACGATAGCACCCTGCGCGAAATGGCTACCCAGAAGCCAAGAAGCAAACGCGATATGTTACTGGTAAGTGGTATAGGCGAAAAGAAGTGGGAGCTTTATGGCGAATTGTTTCTTGATGAAGTAGCTGGCTATATACAGGAAGAGGCACAAGGCGGCAGCCGAATAAAGGGAGGCACCCAGATGCTAACCTACGAAGCGTACAAAAGAGGCCTTAGTCCACAGGAAATAGCCTTTCAGCGAAATATCAATATTACTACGGTATACTCTCACCTGGCAATGCTTTACGAAACAGGCCATGATGTTGACATAAGCCGTTATATCAACAGAAACGAATACATAGATATTAAATTTGCCATTGAGCAGCTACCCGATGCCGGTACTGCCTTAAAGCCTATTTATGAGTACCTAGAAGGTAAGCACGACTACCATAAAATAAGGCTCGCCCTTTCTGTATACCATAAAAGCAATAAAGCACGCTAGTGCTTTATCTGGTGGCCACCATAATTAATAATTCCTTTTGCTGGAGCAGTAAATCCAAATAAGTATTACTTATTTATTAGAATTTAGAAATTGTATATATCTTTAAAACAAAGGCTTGATTTTAATTGACCCTTTTGTAAAAGCGGTATACTATTTTTTGATTGATTATGGCTCAAACTGAACCTACAGCACATATTAGTTCAGTAAATGTTTCTCCGTGGAAGCGTTGGACAGGTCCACTTGCATGCCTTTTAATTATAGTTGCTTTTGAATCCCTGGTAATAAACAGGTTTTTACCCAGCACTATCCTTATTTTACTGGCCGCCTTTTCTGCTGGGCTGGGTGGTATACGTGCAGGAGTTGCCAGCGCTATTGTACTTTTAAGTTACCTCTATTGGGAATATACCACCACACCTGCCACTATCCGTATTTTTCCCTGGCACGAAGATGAGTTATTCCTGCTTTCCCTGGGCTTTCTGATTTTGATTACTGCTGTAGGGGTGGGTTGGCTACGCGAACTTCAGCTTAAGTTAACCACCTCATTACACAATTATAAAATTTTACAACAGGTAAAAGAAGATGAGCTCAGGCAACTGGCCCTTGAAAAGAAAAAGCACGAAGAGGGCGAGCTGCTCTACAAAACCATAGCCAGTAATTACCCGGGAGGCACAATAAGCCTGACAGACCGGAATATGGTTGTGCTTTTTGTGGAGGGCAGAGAGCTGCAAAAGGCTGGCTATTCCGCCCAGGATTTTATTGGCAGAACAATATCTGATATTTTTCCTGAAGAAACAGCCAGGGTACTGGAAGCTAATTACAGAAAAGCTTTTGAAGGCAACACAGCCCATTTTGAAGTAGACCTGTACCAGTTTAAATATACGGTGCGGATTGTACCTCTATATGAGCCGGATGGAAGTATAGAAAAGATCCTGGTGGTATCGCAGAACATTACTGAAACCAATAAGATCCGCAAGGAACTTGAATATCAGCGTGCTTATCTGAGGCAAATCATTGATACCGTGCCCCACCTTATTTTTATAAGAGATGCCGATGGACAGCTGGTAGTAGCAAACAAGGCCCTTGCTGATGCTTCGGGTAATACACCTGAGTCTTTGGTTGAGAACAATGCCTGGCGCGACCCGCTGAGCCCTGAAGAAATAGAATCTTTCCTGGCCTCTGACAGGGAAGTAATCCGTACCCGTAAAACAATACAAAGAGAGGAAACCTATACCAATAAAGTTACTGGCCAGGTTACTCATTACCTGGATATAAAAAAACCTTTTATCTCTCCGGAAGGCAAAACACATGTATTGAGCATCTCCCTTGACATAACTTCGCTAAAGCTTACCGAAGCAAAATTAAAAAAGGCATTGTACGATCGGGAAATGCTTATTAAAGAAGTATATCACCGGGTAAAAAACAATATGTCTACCATTTCGGGCCTGTTAAGCTTGCAGGCAAGGTATGTTAAGGATCCACAGGCACGCGAAGCTTTCCAGGCCAGCCAAAACCGTATACATGGCATGGTGCTCGTACACGAACAATTGTACCGCTCCGAAAGCCTGAGCACCGTAAACCTGGGCGAGTACCTGCAACTGCTTATTAACAACTTACGCAATACCTATCATTCTAAAGAAAAGCAGGTACAGATTGGCCTTATTGTTTGCGACCTGGAAATTGAATCGGAGAAAGCCATTGCTTGCGGGCTATTGTTAAATGAGCTTGTTTCAAATGCATTTAAGCATGCTTTTACAGACAGAGTAACTGGTGAAATTTTAATAAAGCTGACAGAGGAAGATGGTGTATGCCAGCTAAAAGTAAGCGATAATGGGATAGGCATAATTTCAAAAGAAACTGTCATGAACAGCAATAGCCTGGGCATTAAGCTGGTGGATCACCTGGTAGATCAGCTCAGGGCTTCACTGGAGATACAAAACGAGCAAGGCACTACCTTTATAATTAACTTTAAACGCTGACTTGTACAGGCTAAAAATACAAAGGATGTATACGTAGCCCCTGCTGCCTGTTAAACTCCAGCGCAGGAGATGGTAAATGAATGATATTAAGTAAATAAAATGCTTTTTTAAGCACGGTATGCCTGGTTTTGATTTTGGTTAAATCAACATCCAAGGCCAGGAAGTACTGCCTGTATGCCTGGTAACCCCGGGCCTGGTTCAGCAGTGGATCTCCGTATACCATGCCATTAGCGCTATACCCCAAAGCCAGATTGAGCCATGGTGGATAAAAGGTATCCTCAGGCAAAAAAGAAGCTACACCAACCGATAGCCAATAATGCTGGCCATTGTAATCCTTAAGCAACTGTTCTGATAAATTTCGCCCCAGCACATTGGGCCTCAAAGGTTGATATTTACTTGGCCAGAAAGAGTATTTGGGAGTTACTCTATATTCGTTCCACATCAACTGCTGCGATATAACCAAGGCAGAACCAGCCATATTAGCTACCTGGTCTCCAACAGATGCACCATAAGCTGCAGAATAGCCATCAAGAATCTCAATGGGGGTTTGCATGAGTATGCCAAGCATCCCGCCCAGCCAAATAGCCTTTTTATCATTATAACCCGAATGGCGCATCAGGTCTACCCCTGCCCTGCTTTGGTGAAAGGCTGTCCACAAATGCCCGGCCTTGTCCATCTGCATCCATTGCCGGTTATCGTTAAAAAAATGAAAATGAGTGCGCTCTGCTTTACTATACCATGCCTTGTTAAGTACATACAGCGTACCAGCATAACCGGCCCCCAAAGCAAGTCCGGTTTTTATGCTCCTGCGTTGTGCTACCTTAAGGCTATCGCTGGCAGAAAGTTTCTGCTGAGCAAGCAACACCTTGGGCATCAACAACATTACAATACAGGCACAGCGTAAAAATTTCACAGGCAATTTACTTGTAAAGGGTCCATTTTTACAAAGATAGGTTATATTGTTTCATATCAGGCATATAACAAAAAACAACCCTTGTCCCGACAGGTAATTATTCTAACTAAAATTCTATCAGAAAACTTCATATTTTCTTCATTATTTCTTTTTTTTAGAATAACTTCAAGACAATTTCCCTATTAAAAATCATATGAAGAATAGTTACTTAGCTAAAATCATACACTGTGGCATTACCCCCAACACACCCTTTCGTGATGCACGCCAGGTTGCGTTGGTAAACCGCGCCAGCGTTATCACAGCTTTTACTACGTTACTATTTCTTCTTTTTTATATCCACTTGGGTGCTGTAGAGTTATTGAGCTGGGAAGTATTCTTTCTATCGGTTAGCTTAATTAGTATTTACTACAACTCCAGGCATTGGCTTTGGGCAGCCAAGGTCCATATGGTTGTTTGTATGTCGGCTGTTATTTTTATAAAATCGTGCCACATGGGCCCCGACAGCTACATGCACCATATATTTTATACTATCATTACAGGCATACTCCTGGTGTATGACAACAGAGCCCGCCTGGCAAGTATTGCATTAATTTTAATTCCTATACTTTGCTTAACTGCCCTGGAGCTTTACAATTTCCAGTTTGCGTGGTTTCCCCGCATGACTACGTTAACTCCGGAAATTATTATACAAATAAAAGTAGCCAGCTTTATAGCTACCGTATTACTTTTAGTGGTAGCCGGCTATTTTTATATGGAAGATTCTGCCAGCCAACACCGCTCAATTGTTAAAGCCAGGCAATTGCTTAAAACTATTTTTGATAATTCGTATGATGCTATATTTCTGGTTGACCATAAAACCAGGCTCATTGTTAACTGCAACCAGCGTGCTGTAGAGCTTTTTGAAGGAACCAACCAACACGAGTTTATTGGTACAGATGGCAGCTTTTTACATAAAAAACCCTTTACACAAAAAGACATTGAAAAAGTAGGCCGCTACCTGAAAAGAGACAGTAGGTATAGCCGCGAAGTAGAGTACGTAACCCGCAAAGGCAACAGCTTCTGGGGAAGCCTGGCTATTACACATTTTAAAGTTGAAAACTCGCAGCTTTATATTATGCGTGTTACAGACATTACCCAACGTAAACTGCAGGAAGAACAGCTAAGCCGCAATGAGGCCGCCCTGGCAGAGGCACACCGTATGGCAAAGTTAGGCAACTTTGAAATAGACCGGCTTACCGGCGTAAGCTTCTTCTCGGCAGAGTTTTGCAATGTAATGGGTATAAGCAACGACCCGGCAAACAATACTCAAAATTTTCTTGATGCTGTACATCCCGATTATTTAGAAGTTTTAAAGCAACATTATGAAGATTGCTTGCAAAAAAAGAGTGACTTTAACCTGGAATATAAGTTTATAAGGCCTATCGATAAAAACGAGATCTTTGTTAGAGGATATGCCAAGTTTATATATGATTCCACCGGTGAGTGTATCAGGATTTTATGCATTGTACAGGACATCACTGCTGCCAAGCGTAAAGAAGAAGAATTGATCAAGGCCAGGCAACTGGCAGAGCAAGCCTCCAGTATAAAAGAAGAGTTTTTATCTACCATGAGCCACGAAATTCGTACTCCGCTCAATGTTGTAATAGGCATGGCTCACTTACTGATGCAGGAAGATCCCAAGCCCACCCAGATTGACAACCTGAACACCTTGCGCTTTTCGGCCAATAACCTGCTTAGCCTGGTGAGTGATATTCTTGACTTTAATAAGATTGAAGCAGGTAAGATACAATTTGAATCTATCCAGTTTAATCTATATGATTTACTCCACAGCATCAGGCAGTCGCAATTAGTACGTGCAAAAGAAAAAGGTTTAACCGTAGAACTAAGTATTGCCCCTGCTGTGCCCGCCTTTGTGATAGGCGACCCTGTAAGACTTAGCCAGGTTTTATATAACCTGGTAAACAATGCACTTAAGTTTACCGAACACGGCAAAATTATGCTGCAGGTAGCAACACAGTCCGATACGGGCAGCCAGGTAACTCTTAGTTTTAAAGTAACCGATACAGGCATTGGTATACCGGAAGATAAAATTGCGCTTATTTTTCAGAACTTTACCCAGGCCAGCTCAAGCACTACACGCAAGTATGGGGGTACTGGTTTAGGTCTTGCTATTGTTAAACGTTTGCTGGAGTTACAAAACAGCAATATACATGTACAAAGCAAGCATGGTGCAGGCTCTTGTTTTAGCTTTAACCTTTCTTTTAATAAAGTAGCTGTAGTAGAACCCGAAAACAAAAAGCCTACAGCCTGCGCTCCTGTTCATTTCCCTGCCGATACCAAGCTGCTTTTGGTTGAAGATAATGACTTTAACCGCGTTGTGGCTTTGAAGTTTTTGAACCATTGGGGCATTACACCCGATGTTGCCGTAAACGGGGCTGTAGCTGTAGAAAAGACATGCCAGAAAAAATACCAGGTTATATTAATGGATTTGCAAATGCCGGAAATGGATGGCTACGAGGCTACACAGCTTATCCGCAACAGCAAAGGCGAAAACTGCAACACACCCATAATTGCTTTTACCGCTTCTGCTATGCTGGAGGTACAGCAACGCATTTCCGAAGCAGGGTTTAACGACTACATTACCAAACCGTTTGAGCCAGACGATCTGTACAATAAAATAAACAGGTACCTGCAACCCCAGGAGCCCCAACCACAGGAAACTGTTTACAGCCCGGTAGCTTATACAATTAACTACCAGAAAATAGTTGAAATGGCAAAAGGCAACCGGCAGTTTGAAGAAGAGTTTATTACCATGTACATGGAGACACTGGTACGAATAAAGCTTCAATACAGGCAGGCCCTGCTTACTCATGACCTTGTAGCTCTAAAAAAACTAATTCATGATGCAAAAGTAACCCTTACCATGATTGAAGCTGATGCACTGTTAAATGAAGTATTAGCGCTTAAAGCCATTATGGAAACCAGTATTCCATCAGAAGATAGGATCCAGGCCTCTATACAGGAAATTGAAACTGGTTGCAATACCATATTGGAAGACCTCGCACAACGGCTTAAAAAACTTCAGTTAGATGCTGCAGCAACCATTAATCCTGTAGAATAATAGGCTGAACATAAATTAGTTGGCCTGGTTTCTGTAAAGGCACATTAACACAAGCAATACCACTGCTTTTGTAATATACTTGCATTATGAAAATACTTGTTGTAGAAGACGAAATAAAAGTAGCCACCTTTATAAAAAAAGGCCTTGAAGACTTTGGCATCGAAACAGATATTGCTTTTGACAGCCAGATAGGCCGTAAAATGCTTGCAGCTACTTCTTATAACCTCTTGATCCTGGATGTAAACCTGCCTCATGTAAGCGGTGTGGAGTTTTGCAAGGAGGTAAGAAAGCAGAACCCTACCATCCCTATATTAATGCTTACTGCCCTGGGCACTACCGAAGATAAACTTACCGGCTTTGATGCAGGCGCAGATGATTACCTGGTAAAACCATTTGAGTTTATGGAGCTCCTGGCCCGTGTACGTGCACTCAATAAACGTAACTATATAAACCCGGCCTCCAGCCGTATTTTACGTGTTGCAGACCTGGAGCTAAACCAGGACGACAAAACAGTAAAGCGTAATAATATAGTAATAAACATTACTGCCCGGGAGCTTGCCCTGCTTGAGTATTTTATGAAAAACAAAGGCCGTGCTCTAAGCCGTGTAGATATTGCAGAAAAAGTATGGGACATAACGTTTGACACCGGAACCAATGTAATTGATGTATACGTTAACTCGCTGCGCAAAAAGATAGATAAAGATTTTAGCCCCAAGCTTATCCACACCCTTACCGGCATAGGCTATATAATGAAAGAAAAAGACTGATCCATGCAGATCCGCAGTAAGCTTACCTTAACTTTTACCATAGTAGTTGCTTCTATCCTTCTTATCTTTTCGATAAGCATCTACTACTTTTCTGCACAGTACCGCGAAAACGAGTTTTACCTGCGCCTTAGCGATAAAGCAAATACTACAGCAAGATTGCTTTTAGAAGTACAGGAGGTAAGCCCGGAGTTATTGCACATTATTGACCGTAACAACCTAACCTCCCTGCCCCGAGAGCAAATTACCATATACAATTACCTGAACCAGGTAGTATATGATAGTGACGTAAACCCGCACAATAGCGACTTAACCATTGATTTACTGAATAAAATAAGGCTGGAGCAGACCGTACGCTTTAAAAGAGGAGACAAAGAAGCAGTTGGCTTAACATTTAACCATGGCTATTATCGCTTTGTGGTTATAGCCTCTGCCTATGACATGTATGGCCGCAGTAAGTTAAAGAACCTTAAAATAGTGCTATCGGCTGGTTTTGTTGCAAGTTTGCTGGTAGTAGCCATAGCGGGCTGGTTTTATGCCGGCAGGGCGGTGGGGCCTATCCGTAATATAGTAGAGCAGGTCCGGAATATAACGGTTAGCAATTTTAGCGCACGCGTAGACAATGGAAATGGAAAAGATGAGCTTGCCCAGCTTGCTACAGCATTTAACCAGATGCTAGACCGTTTGCAAGAGGCCTTTGAAATGCAACGCAGCTTTGTTTCTAATGCCTCGCATGAGCTTAGAACGCCCCTTACCGTAATTACAGGTCAGATTGAAGTAGCCCAGCTAAAGGACCGTAGCCCCGAAGAGTACCGCCATATTTTAAGTTCTATTTTAGATGATATTAAAAATCTCAATAAGCTATCGAACGATCTCTTAGACCTGGCCCAGGTTAGCCAGTCCATACACTATATAAATATGAAAGAGGTGCAGATAGACGATCTTGTTTTTCAGGCCGGTAGTACTGTTCTGGCCAAACGCCCCGACTACAACATTCAATTTGAATTTGAAGAAAACGAAGCCTTAGCCACTCCGGAGTTTATTGTTAAAGGGGATGCCTCTTTGTTAAAAACATCATTTATCAACCTGCTTGAAAACGGGTGCAAGTTTTCTACGCCTCACCAGGTGCGTGTGTACCTGGGTATAACCGATACTGCTATACGGGTTCGCATTGCAGACCAGGGCATGGGTATACCAGAGGCTGACTTTAAGAATATATTCCAGCCCTTTTTCCGTTCCGAGCATAGCAAAGCAATTCGTGGCCATGGTATAGGCCTATCTCTTACCCATAAAATTGTAGAGATGCATGGTGGTGAAATACAGGTACACTCGCAATTAGCCCAGGGCACCACATTTACCGTATTACTACCTTTTTCTTAACCAGTTTTTAATCTGGCACTTAACGAACTTTAATTTCACCTTAATCAGCCTCTAATGTCTGTGCTGTAGGTTTGTAGTATTAACTTTTACAACTATGAACACTACCCTGCAATTTACACAGAACAACCCGGCAGCCGCCACAACCACAATAACAGCCCCTACCCCAGATGTAGAAAAGCAAGCGAAGCTACAAAGCCCTCCCCCTGCTCCGCAAACCCCCTACCAGCGTGTGGCAATGGCAATTTTAGCAGCGCTCCTTATCGCTTCACTGGCGGGCAATTATATTTATTCTGGCCGCGCCAATGAGTATAAACTGGCCAGCGAGCAAGAAACCTTAAAAGCAGACTCGCTTCTTTCTGTAAAGCTTTTGATTGAAAAGCAATTGGCCGACAGCAAAGCTTTGGTTAACCAGGTAAATACTGACAACCAATCCCTAAACACCCAACTGGCAGAAGCAAAAGAGCAGATTGTAATTAAAGAAACCGAGGTTACAAAACTGGTTAAAGAAAAAGCCAGCCTGGAAGCATTTAAGAAACAATTAGCAAGTGTACAGGCACTGAATGTTCGCTTGCAAGCCCAGTTAGCCGCTGCGCAGGCAGAAAACAGCACCCTACGTGCGGAGGTAAACACACTAAGGCAAAACCTTGCCAGCTTACAGGCCAGTGAGCGCAACCTGCAGCAAAAAATAGAGAATGCAAGTGGTTTACAAGCCTACTCCTTCCGTGTAGAAGCTAAAGATAAAAGATGGAGGGGTAAATTAGCCAATACCACAAAGGCCCGCAGAACCGACCGACTTGAAGTAGCTTTTGAACTTGCAGAAAACAAACTGGCACCGGCCGGTCCACGCGAGGTACACCTTGTTATTACCTCTCCTGTAGGTGAAGTACTACAAGGCGCCCATTCCGGTAAAACTACACTAAATGGCAAAGAAAGTAGCTATACAGATGCCAGCACGCTAACCTACAAGCAAACAGCATATCCACTTAGCTTTCAATGGGATGCTGCCGGAAAACTACAGGCAGGCATTTATAAAGTACAAGCCTATTGCGGTGGCAGCCTGGTAGGCCAATCAGAAATTACACTAAAGTAAAAAGAGAGCCAAACCTGGTTACTACAGCAGCCTAATTGGTATTATAAAAAAAGCCCCGCCAAATGGCGGGGCTTTTTTTATAATTAAACATACTGTTACATATTAGTAACCAGGGTTCTGCTGTCCAGCCAGCGTTGGATTTTGCGCTACTTCCTCTGCAGGAATCGGCCAAACAAACCTGGTATCTGCGTATGGAATGGCAGGAATAGACCTTGGAAGATCTTGGGCTCCTGCAGCAGCATTATAGCGGGCAAATGTAGCCTCACCAAAGGCCATTTTAGCAGGTATACCGTTTAATGGAGAAGCCGGATCCGGAGATAATCTGTGGATATCTTTCCATCTGAAGCCTTCGGCCAGTAACTCTATACGGCGCTCTTCCCAGATAGCCTGTAACAGGGTAGTGCCAGGGATCAGGAAATTACCCAACGTATACCGAGCAGATTCTGGCACTGAGCGGTTGCGCACTGCATTTAGCAAAGCAAGGCCTCTTGGTGAAACCGGGTTAATTCTAGCTTCTGCTTCTGCCATGTTAAGCAACACCTCAGCATAACGGATAATCGGAGCCCAGTCATCACGGGTACGGATGTTTCTATACTTATTAGTATAGTAGCTTCTGCCATCCTGGGTAAGCAATTGCGTTCTTCTTAAATCATCTTCTCTCCAGAAACGATTATTAAAAATAATAGGGCTAATACGTACAAGGCCCCTGCCACCTGCATTAGGGTTACCAAACATTGCAGCTAAGGCACCGTTTGGTCCTGGCTCATCCTGCTCGCTATGCTCTATAGAGAAAATACTCTCTGGGTTATTGTTGAAAGCAGTAAAAGGCGTTACAGGTGATGGTGCAAGGCTAACACCCATTCCAGAGAAAGGACCTGTTTCCTGGGGGGCAAGCTTATTTCCTTCTGTTAATACACCTGCCCAATCTTGCATATGCAGTTTTACCCTTGTTTTAAGAGCAACAGCAGCAGCTCTAGAAAAACGGTTAATTCTGCGGGTTTCGGGCAGGTTTGTTTCTGCAAAATCAAGATCTTCCAGAATAGCCGCGTATACTTCAGCTACAGAGTTACGTCCTTGCTGGCGGGCTCTTTCAATTGTTTCCGGGTTGTTGATAGCAAAATTACGGATCGGAATACCTGGATTCTGGCCAGCATTATCTGCATATGGTCTTGCAAAATGCAGCACTAATTCATGGTTAGACAGTGCTCTCATAGCGCGAGCCTCACCAAGGTATCCATTACCCACTTCCTGAGTAATTACACCGTTTTGTACTGCGCGCTGCACACCTTCTATTACAATGTTGGCCTGGTTAATAGTGGCAAACAGGTTTTGCCAGTAACCTACGTTGTTAGCTGTAAAAGGTGTATGCGTGCCCTCATAGGTAATAGCATAGAATAATGCCTGGTTCAGCATGTCTTCGCCACGCATTTCGTTTTGCTGAATATGCGCTGCACCAAACACGTACCCTCTTACCTGGCCGAAGTAGAACCCACTTTGAGCAGCATTATACATACCAATTACTGCCAACTCTACACGCCTGGGCTCCTGGAAAGCTGTTTCTTCACCAACAGCTGCTGCAGGCTCGAGATCTGTTACATTACAGGAAGAAACACCCAGTAACGTTGCCATTGCAAGTATACCTATTCCTTTCTTCCCTGATTTAAATATATTCATCATAGAATTCATGTGTTAAAAATTATAGACCTAGATTAATACCTACAGTAAACGTTCTAAGAATCGGGTTAGTGTTTCTGTCTACACCAAATTCTGCGTTTGCGTTTTGTGTGGCAGGCGCATTTAATTCTGGATCAAGGCCAGAGTAACGTGTAAAGGTTAAGGCATTCTGAACCTGGCCAAATACCCTGATCTGCCTGATGCCTTCTCCGCCCACTCTGCTTAGTAAAGCTTGTGGCAATCTGTAGCCTACTATAAAGTTCTGTACTCTTAAGAAGTCTGCATTTTCAACAAAACGAGAGTTTGTAGCCTGGGTAAGGTTAATAAAGTTCTCTCTGCCCTGCCATACACGAGGCACATTGGTTTGCTGGCCAGCTTCTGTCCATCTCTGCAGAATTTCGGTACCGTTGTTCTGGAAGCCCATGTTAAGAAGTGTTTCCTGACGGGTAACGTTCATAATTTTATGACCGCCGGCATAACGCAGGAATAACTCAATATCAAAGCCACCAAACGAGAAGGTGTTAGTCATACCACCTTGCCATATAGGGTTAGTGTTACCTAACACAACGCGGTCTGCAGAAGCACTAAGAATAGCAGGCTGCGTAATGTCGCCAGGATTGTTAGGATCGTATACCCTGTATTGAGAAGTAGCAATGTTACCTTGTACAAGAGAGCCATCTCCTTTACGGTAGATAGGGTTTCCGTTTGCTGGGTTTACACCTTCATACATAAAGCCATACAGGGCACCAATAGGCTCACCTACACGCAGAATGTTGTAATCATAAATTACATCATCATCATTAACAAGGCTGGTAACCCTGTTTCTAACATTGGTATAGTTAAAGTCAGTAGTCCATCTGAAGTTTTCAGTATTGACATTTCTAGTAAGTAAGCGAAACTCAACACCCTGGTTGGTAAGTGCACCAGCGTTAATGTTAATAGCATTGCCTGGTACACCCAGTGATGATGGAAGTGGTGCCTGAAGTACAAGGTTATCTACATCATTAAAGAAGTAATCTGCCTGCACAGTAACCCTATCATTAAGGAAGGTCATATCCAAACCAAAGTTTGTTTTACGGCTGGTTTCCCAACGCAGATCCGGGTTACCTACGTTTGTAAAGCCAATACCGGTTTGGGTACCATATTGTGCGGCACCAAAGGTACCAAGGAATGGAAATGCTCCGATGTCTACGTTACCTACTACTGCATAGCTGGCTCTTAGTTTAAAGTCAGAGAAACCGGCAAGGAATGGAGTGTTACGGAAGAAACCTTCTTCATTAAGTCTCCAGCCAATAGAAGCGCCTGGGAAAGTACCTCTACGATTTGGTGCAGCAAGTGAAGAAATACCATCGTTACGAACGGTTACCTGGAACAGGTACCTGTTAAACAGAGAGTAGTTTAAACGGCCAAAATAAGAATCGAAACCAGTTGGCACATAGGTACCGCCTGCCAGTTGAGTAGCAAAAGTACCTGAAATAAGCTCCTGCTGCTGGAAGAAACGATCTGAGAAACCTCTACCCTGCGCGTTGAAATGCTGGAATGTAGTTAATTGATACTCAGTACCTGCTACAAAGTTTAAGCGGTGGTCATCTCCAAAGCTTCTGTTAATGTTTAAGGTATTCTGCCAGTTCCATCTGTTTACCGGTCTGAACTGACGGAACACTAGACCTCCTACACCCTGCCCATCACCATGGCGAGGATCAAGTGACTGGAAGTCATCGTTTAACAGAATGTCTGTTGCAAGTTGAGAACGTAAGCTAAGTCCTTCTACAATGGTTGCTTCGGCAAACACGTTACCAAAAATCCTGTATTGGTTAGCTCTGTAAATATTATTATCCAGTACAAAAGCAATGTTTGTAAAGTTGTTGTCAATTACACGAAGGTTCGGCCCTGGTCCTAAAGCGTTACCGGCAGCATTAAGGTGGTAGCCTGTTGGATGGTTAGGGTCATAGATAGGCACGTTTGGCAACATACGGGCAGCGCCTATAAGGTTACCAGAAAGTGCGTTGGTACCTGCGTTAAGGCCATTGGTTTGCGTACGGCTCAAACTTACGTTTGTACCTACGTTAATCCACCTGTTAAAGCGGTGCTCAATATTACTTCTAAAAGCAACCCTGTCCTGGGCGTTACGCACAAGGGCACTTTGCTGATCCTGGAAGCCCAGTGAGAAGAAATACCTGGTCATTTCAGAACCTCCTGAAAATGAAAGGTTATGGTTCTGTACAAAACCATTTCTAAAAATAGCATCCTGCCAGTCTGTATCTACATCAAAGTCACCATTTCTTCTAACTGCCTGCTCGGGCTGGCCAGCATTTCTGAATTTCTCGTTAGCAATTTCTACAAACTGGTCTGCATTAAGCAGGTCAAGCCTTTGCACCACCTGGTTAACACCAAAAAAGTTATCGTAATTTACGTTAACTCTACCGGCCTTACCTCTGCGGGTGGTAATAAGTACTACACCGTTGGCAGCTCTTGAACCATAAATAGCAGTAGCAGCACCATCTTTTAACACCTCGATAGACTCAATGTCATTAGGGTTAATGTTGGCCAATGGGTTTGTAGAAGCTACAGAACTCTGCTCACCAGCAATTACTGGTACGTTATCAATTACATACAGAGGCTCACCGCCACCCGTAATGGTATTAGTACCACGTATACGTACCCTTGGGGCCTGGCCTAAAACACCGCTTGGTTGTGTTACCTGTACACCGGCAGCTCTACCAGCAAGTTGCTGATCAAAGCTTGGCGCAGGCAGGTTAGCAAGCTCTTCGCCACTAATAGAAGTTACAGACCCTGTAAGGTCTCTTCTGTCGATGGTACCATAACCAACTACAACTACTTCACTTAACTGGCGTACATCATCACGTAGCCTAACGTTAATTACCTGCTGGTTACCTACCAGGGCCTCCTGGGTAACAGTACCAACAAAGCTAAATACAAGTGTGGCATTAGGGCCAGGTACTGCTATAGAGTACCTACCGTCAGCATCAGTAATAGTACCCCCAGAGGTTCCCTTCACAGATACGTTTACACCAGGCAGAGATGTGCCGTCTGTTGCTGATGTAACTGTTCCTGTAACCGTTCTTTCCTGGGCATACACTGCCTGCATACAGGCTAGCACCAGGAAAAAACCAAGTAGAAAAAGTTTTTTCATAATTTGTTTGTTTAGGTGATGTAATAATTTAATGGAGAAGCAAAACCTCCGGATAATCGTGTATCCTTCGTCTAAAAATTAACTTTGACCGCCTATACAAGGATGCACACAACCTGCAACTAGCTAATAAACTATTTAAATTAACTACAAACCTCCTGAAACAGAAGCACAAAAGAAAAAAGTGATTAGTGTAAAATGGGGTGTATAGTTTGTTTCAAATAGAATAAAATATAGTTTCAGATAGTATTATCGTTGGAGAGTTTACACTCCAATATGGCTCAGTGTACGTAAGTATTCTCCTCAGGTTACATTTGTATTAAATTTATAGCAAGATTAAAACGTAGCCTAAAATCAATCATTATTTATCACAAAATAAACATTATATCATTATACGCTCCTTTGCGGGATGCATTATAAACATTGATTTGCAGTAACTTGCAAGGCTAAAACAACACTATTGGGCATAAAAAAAGCCACCCCAAAGGGGCGGCTCTTCTTCTTTATTCTAAACAATTAACAAAAAAACTCACTACTTATTAATATCCTTATTAGAGTCAAGCTCATTTTGCGGAAGCGGCCAGAAATAGTTGGCCGCGTTAGGAGCTGTTTCTGCAACAGCACCAAGCGCAGGGCTGGATTTAGCAGGGAAAGGGCGGTTTAACCTCAGAATATCCAGAGCTCTTATTCCTTCGCACAAGAACTCTATTCTGCGCTCCAGGTACAGCTTTTCCAGGAACTGTGCCGGAGTAGCCAGGTCTGCAGCTGTGTACACTGCATCCGGAGCCGACCTGCCTCTTACAGCATTTAGAAGGGCAATAGCTTGCGGAGTTACAGTGTTGGTGCTTCTTACCTGGGCTTCTGCATAATTAAGTAATACTTCGGCATACCTTATAACCGGCACAAAGTCTGTCGGCACAGGGGCTGTATTAAATTTCCTGCTAAAGGTCCTGTTATTGTTTACCGCCATCAGGTCTGTTCTTCTCTTATCTGTAGCTGTAAAAGCAGCATTTTTAAATATACTGTTATCAGCCTCAGAAATAGCATAATCACCAATAATTGCCGGGTTGTAATAACTACCCAGGGAGTTCTGTATACCAGGCACCTCCTGTGCATTCATCGGGAAAGAGAATATGCTTTCTGCCGTTGTATAGTTTGTATACAGGGTGGCAACATTAGCAGTAAGCTCATGCGGCACTCCGGCAGAAGATTTAAACGGAGCAGTAGCCGATACTATTTTAGCAGACTCCTCAATTACCTTAGGCATGTCGCCCATTGCAAGAAACACCCTTGACTTAAGCGCTCTTGCAGTGTTTTTATGCGCTTTTGTGGTTCTTAACGCGGCAGAGGCATAAGTATCTGGCAAGCCCTGCTCAGCAGCATTTAAATCTGCAACGATCTGCGCATAAATTTCTGCTACTTTGCTTCTTGGCATAGAGTTATTGCCCGGCCCTACCTCTGCCTGTAACCTTAATGGCAAGCCAGGGCTTGCACCATTATCTGCAGCAAAAGGCTTTGCATAAACATTTACAAGAGAAAAATAAACAAGGGCTCTTAGCAGGCGCGCTTCTGCACGATACTGGTTAGCCAATGCCTCAGAAACAACTCCGGGGTTATCATCCAACCCTTTAAGGAATACGTTGATCCTGTTTATAGCCAGGTAACCAGTAGACCAAAGGTTATTAACCTCAGCATTACTTGAGATCTGGTTGTGCTGATACGCATACGCAGCGGTTACAAAGTTACCAGACACGTTCGTAAGGTCTTCACCCCTTACATCCTGGTACACCAGGTAGCGACCACCGTACAACTGCCCATTTTTAACGGAAGCATACAGGCCATTTACCAGCGCAGCAATACGGTCTGGTGTTTTAAAGGCATCCAGATCAGAAAGAGCTGTTACAGGGCGAGGCTCCAGGATCTCTTTTGTATTACAAGCCTGCATAGATAGGCACGCAGCTATTACTGCTATACCTAAGACTTTATATAATTTAGTATTACGGATCATGATCAATTAAAATTAAAAGCCAAGGTTTAGACCAAAGTTGATTGTTCTTGCCTGTGGCACAGAGTTTCTGTCCACGCCGGTAGCAATGTTTACATCGCCATTGATGCTGTTTTCAGGATCAAAGCCTCTGTACTTGGTAAGAATACCAGCGTTCTGCACCTGTCCATAAAGTCTCAGAGAACTTACGCCCAAAGATTTAACAAATCCAATTTCGTTAAATGAGTATCCTAACTGGATGTTACGAACCCTGATAAAGTCTCCTCTTTCTACGTTCACATCAAGCGGGAAAGCAGAACCGTTAGAAACGTTATCGCCCCAGACTACTCTTGGAATATCTGTATTCTGGCCAGACTCAGTCCATCTGTTCAACACAGCAGTAGAGTTGTTCCAGTTACGCTGATCAAGCATACCGGCTCTCATACCATTGTATACATAATTGCCTCCTACGTACTGTAGCATGATACCAAAATCAAAGTTCTTGTAGGTAAAGTTATTATCTAAACCACCAAACCATCTTGGGTTAGTGTTACCTACAATTACCCTGTCAGCAGCAGTTACAGCAGGAGCCTGTCTGCCATCCAGGTATGTCCAGCGGGCAGCAGCCTGAGGCGTAGAATGGTCATATTGTACCTGCTCACCGTTTTTGTTGATAAATATCCTGCGGCCGTTAGCCGGGTTTACACCTGCCGTACGTACAGCATAAAGGCTACCCAGGGCTTCGCCAACCCTTGCAATACTTACGTTCTCCAAACCACCTGTTGCCTGGAAAATATCATCTCCGGTTTCATTCAGAGCAAGAATTTTGTTGTTATTGGTGGTAATGTTAAATGTGGTATTCCAGGTAAAGCCATTCTTGTTGATGTTTTGTGAAGACAATGATAGTTCAATACCACTGTTTACCATGCTACCAACGTTTGTAACAATTACGTTACCAGGTATACCTTTAGAAGGAGCCTGAGGGTTATTGAGGATCAGGTTATCGTTTAATGTATTATAATAAGAGAATGAAGCGGTAAGCCTGTCGTTAAAGAAACCAGCATCTATACCAAGGTCTGTTTTAGTGCTGCTTTCCCACTGCAGAAGAGGGTTACCCACCTGCGACATAAACCATGTAGGATTGCCGCCATACAAGCCACTGCTATAGAAGTTAAGCGATCCGAAGTTTGGAATGTTAGTATTACCTAACTGGCCTAAGCTGGCTCTAAGCTTCAAATCAGAAACAAAGCCAAGTGCTTCTGTATTTCTGAAGAAGTTCTCCTGCGATACCCTCCAACCTACTGAACCACCATAGAAATCACCCCATTTGTTTCCTACAGCAAGTGCAGACAAACCGTCTCTTCTTGCATTGAAAGTTACCAGGTACTTGCCTTCCATATCGTACATAATTCTACCAAGGTAAGACACAAGGCCGTTCTGGGTTTGGTTAAGTGCAAGTGGCGCTATCTGGCCGAAACCACCCTGATAGGTAGTAAAGAAGTCGTCAGAAATGTCGGTTCTGGCAGCACCCCAGCCGTTGATTTTAGAAACCTGTGCTTCATATCCGGCTAAAACATCTAGGTTATGCTTACCACCAAATGATTTGCTGTATGATGCTGTATTCTGCCAGTTCCAGATAGAGAATTTAGCAGTTGAGTTTGCTGCTCTGCCTTTGTCAGCAAAACCTTCTCCATGTATTCTTGTTCTGAAATCAAGATCTTCTGTGCGAATCTCATCTACGCCAAACTGGGAGCGTATTTTTATTGCTTTAAGGGCTACAATTTCACCAAACACATTACCTACAATACGGTTGCTTTCTGATGTAGAACGGCTTTTTTCCAAATCTACAATAGGGTTCCACCAGGTAGATGGTTGCTTATTAGCCATATCGCCAATACGGTTGGCAATAATGTTGTAAGAACCATCTGCTAACTTTGGAGCTACGTTGGGAGGAAGTGCAACTGCATGCCTGCCCAAACCACCAGATGCAAATGCACCCGTAGAAGCTACGTTTGGAGACTGTGTTAAAGAGTTTGTTAAGGTAAGTGTACTACCCACATTAAACCAGTTGGTTACCTTGTGGTTTACATTCATACTACCGGCAAGCCTGCGGAAATTGTTATTTCTAACAAAGCCACTCTGGTCTGTATAACCAAGCGAGAAACGGTATACAGTTTTATCGCTACCACCGCTTATACTCATATCATGGTTATGAGATTTGCCTGTTCTGTAAAGCTCGCTGTACCAATCGGTATCAACAAGGCTACCATCAGGATTAAAAGACGGGAAATAGCCGGGCTGCTGGTTGTTATTTCTCAGTGCCTCGTTCTTCATATCCATGTACTGCTGGGCATCAAGCACAGGCAACAGGTTAAATGCATTGGTTTGCCCTACCCAGGTATCATATGTAAACTTACTGCCGCCCTTCTTTCCTTTTTTGGTAGTAATAAGCACCACACCGTTAGATGCGCGAGAACCAAATATGGCCGCTGCAGATGCATCTTTCAACACTTCGATAGACTCAATATCTGCAGGGTTAACACCACCCAGGGAGTTATTGGCTGTTAGCCCAGAGGTAGACACATCGCCAGAGCGAACAGGCATACCATCTACCACTATAAGCGGAGAGGAACCTGATGAGATAGAGTTTGTACCCCTGATACGAATAACAGGTGCCTGACCTAAAACGCCATTAGGTGTAGTAACATTTACACCGGTAGCGCGCCCTGCAAGCGCCTGGTCAAAGCTTTGAACCGGAAGGTTCTTAAGCGCGTCTCCATTTACAGAAGAAACAGCACCGGTTATATTCTTCTTTTCCTGAGAACCATAACCAATTACAACAACCTCGCTCAACTGTTTAATATCATCTACCAATGAAATACTGATAGATGATTGGCTGCCAACTCTAACTTCTTCTGTAGTTGAACCTACGAAGCTAAAAACAAGAATTGCATCATCTCCGGGTACAGAGATTGAGTACTCACCATTTCCATTGGTGATTGTGCCGATAGCAGTACCTTTTACTGAAACGTTAACCCCCGGCATTGAACTCTTGTCCACTGCTGAGGTTACTTTACCAGTTACAGTCCTGCCCTGTGCATACATCTGATAAGGCAGAAGCAATGCCAGGAAAAAACCGAAAAGTAAGAGTTTTCTCATGTTTGTTTGTGTGTTTGTTTAGCTGAATAATTATCAAATGTATTACTCAAAACAATATCAAACAAAACATAAACAAAGTATTTTAATTCATTTCAGTATATTTTTTTGTTTGTTTAAACATATATAAAACAATGTTTTGAATTACAAAAGGTTACATAAGCGTAATAAAATATTTGATTTACCCTAAATAGCACGAACAGTACCTTTTATTAAAACTAACCCCCATAACAGTAGGTTATTAACAGATCATACAGGTACCTATCCGGTATAAAAGCAGAAAAGCGGTGCAGCAAAATGCCACACCGCTTTTTATTTACATAGCTAATCTACACTTCAATACATTACCAGAACTCTGATTTTAACACTCAGGCCTGGCAAGCCTTGTCTGCAGATCTGCTACACTTTTATTAACAAACAAGTAATTAGTCTACGTTAAGGTTAATTCTGTAACCAACTCTCTTATAGTTCTCGCTTGGCTTTATAGTTTCATTTCCTACAAGCTCAAGTACAAGGTCTACAGTTCTAGCTTCTTTAACACCAGGTAATACATTTATTACCGCATTACCAAAGCTATTGTTAGCAGGAATAACAGCAGACTGGCCACCCAAGGTGTAATGAACACCTTCTACAGCTGTAGTCTTATCAGCAACTACTCTGTACGCTATTGCTTCATCAGCGGGGCGGTGTGCGCCAACCAGGTTTATACGAGAGTTAACAGTACCGGCTCTTCTTGTAACTGCAATAAGAGGGTATTTTTCTCCTACAGCAGGGTTTCTTACTACTGTTTCCTGGAACTCAACAAGGGCTACCTTGTCAAAAAGGATTTCATTATCCCTGAAACAAGATGAAAGACCAAGGACAACAGCAACAACAACTAATAAATTTATTATTTTTTTCATAGGTCTTAAAAATTAATAACCAGGGTTTTGTACTAAGTTCGGGTTAGCATCAATCTCTCTGATTGGCAGAGGAGCTAAGATTCTTCTGTCAGTATGAGGAACAGTTAGTGGTAACTTTACGATATCACTACCAACTCTCTTCAGATCAAACCAACGGTGGCCTTCAAAAGCAAGCTCAATACGTCTTTCTTTAGCTATTGCAGCAATAATTTCGTCTTTTGTTACCGCTGTAGAAGCACCCAATCCGGCTCTTGCTCTAAGCTGGTTAAGCTCAAGTAATGCAGCAGGAAGATTATCAAGTCTTGCATTTGCTTCAGCCCTGTTCAGATGAAGTTCAGAAGCACGGATCAAAGGAATGTTATCAAGGTTAACCTGACCACCTTTACCCATAAACTTGGTTGTCTCAATGTTTCTTGCACCACGGCCGTTAGTACCTTCCTGGTACAGCGCTCTTCTAACATCGCCAGCTTCAAACTGAGCCAGGAAATCAGCAGTAGGAACTACATCACCCCAACCAGCAGTAACAGTACTGTTGATGTCTCTAAGAGTAGTGTAAGTAGTTTGCAGCGATTCGTTAACACCAATGTTTTCCGGCGTTAAGAATACAAGTTCAAAGATAGACTCAGGATGTACAGCAGCTCTCCAGCCGGCTACATAGTTAGCATTGGTAGCTAATTTTGCAGTTGCTGTTGCAATACCTGCTGTTGCCATTTCTACAGTTTTAGCATAATCGCCTCTGTAAAGAGCAACTCTTGAGAAAAGTGCCTGCGCAGCAGCCTTTGTTACAAAATGAGGAGCACGGTTAGCTGCAGTACCTTCAAGCTTAGTGATAGCAGCATTTAAGTCAGCATAAATCTGGTCATATACCTGATCGATGGTAGCCCTTGATGGGTTAGTAGTTTGAGCAACCTCTAAAACACCCGATAATATCAATGGTACACCACCTTTGTTGTTAGCAGCTACAATTGCTGTAGGATCATAGGCATATACACGCATCAGATCAAAATAAAGCAGTGCTCTTAAGAAGTGAACCTGGCCTTCAGCAGCATTTCTCTGCACATCGGTAATACCTGCTACGTTTGGAGCAGCCTCAAGAATAAGGTTACACTGGTTAATAGCAAAGTATCCCACCTGCCAGTTGGTCATATGAGCATTGATCTGGTTCTGGAACTGCGCCACCAAACGACCAGAGTTGTTGGTAGCTCTGCCGTTGTCTGCAAGAGCTTCTGGCATTGCAATTAGATCTCTACCGTACAGAGTTACAGACTGCAGCCTGTCATAAACTGATATTACAGCTGCATTAAGCGCAGGTACAGTAGTTAAAGCTGTATTGCCATCAATTGATTGCCTTGGGTCTACGTCAAGGATTTCTCTGCAAGAGGTTGCAAAGAGCATTGTTCCCAATGACAAAGCAGCTAATGATAATTTTATATATTTTAATTTCATAGAAATAAGATTCATTAAAAGTTGAACTTAGTATTAGAAGCCTAACTGCAGACCCATAGTCCAGGTACGGCCAGGAGGTATAACACCATTGTTACCAGCACCAAGATCGATAAATTCAGGATCGAAGCCAGTCCACTTAGTCCAGGTTAACACGTTAACACCCTGAGCATAAACTCTTAGATTGTTAAGTCTTACCATTTTAGAGTAAACTGCAGGAACGTTGTAAGCAAGAGTTAATTGCTTTAAACGGATGTAAGAAGCATCTTCAAACAGACGGGTTGAACCAAGTACATGGTTAGCACCTCTAACTTCAGCACCACCGTTGAAAGGTCTTGGAACGCTGGTAACTTGACCAGGCTCAGTCCAACGAGCTTCGTATACAGAGGTTAAACCGTTAAAGTTTCTGTTACCGTTTTCTGACATGAAGGCAGTTTGGTTGTTGAACATTGTTCTGCCAAACTCATACTGGAAGAAAGCAGAAAGCTCAAGACCTTTGTAAGAAAGAACGTTGGTAAATCCACCAAAGATGTTAGCAAAGTTATCACCATAAATCTTTCTGTCGCCAGCTACAGGAGTATAAGTAATGTTACCAGCAGCATCATACCACATTGGGCGGCCAGTTGCAGGGTTTACACCAGCATAGTCATAGGTAAAGTTAGTACCTACTGCATGGCCAATTCTTACGTCTTGTCTTCCAGGAAGTACAGTATCAGCACCAGATAGCTTAGTAACTTTATTATCAAGAAGGGCAATGTTAAAGCTTGTGTTCCATCTGAAACCACCAGCATCAACGTTCACTGTGCTAAGTTCAAACTCAAGACCTTTGTTTACAAGCTCACCTACGTTATTAGAGTAGCTACCAAAACCGTTGGTCCAGGCAACAGGCTGATCAAGTAACAGGTTCTTGCTGGTTGCATGGAATGCATCTATAGCACCCGATACTCTTGAGTTTAGTATACTCCAGTCTAAACCAATGTTTGCAGTAACTCTTTCTTCCCAACGAAGGTTGCGGTTTTCAAGAGAAGAAGGACGGATACCACCTGCACCATTGTAAGGAGCAAGACCACCAAATAAACCTCTTGAAGCAAAGTTACCGATCTGGTCGTTACCAGTAGTACCATAACTAGCTCTAAGCTTTAACTGCTGTACAACACCTGTGTTTTTAAGGAAATCTTCTTCAGAAATAGCCCAGGCCAATGAAGCAGCAGGGAAGTAACCGAATTTAAAGTCTTCACCGAAACGAGAAGAACCATCGTAACGAAGAGAGAACTGAGCGATGTATTTCTTGTTAAAGTCATAAGTAGCTCTACCAAATACACCGGTTCTCTTAAAGCCTGTCCAGAAACCGTCCATGCTCACGTTGTTTGCAGCAGAGGCAATATAACGGAACTGGTAGCTAGGAAACTGATCGCCAGCAACATATAAACCTTCACGCTCTTCGCTGCGGTACTCACCACCAGCTAATAAGCCAACAGAGTGTGCACCAAAAGTTCTGTTAAAGTTAAGAGTATGTACTGTTGTAATGTTAGTATTCCAGTCAGCATCCTGCTGCGCTAAACCATTTCTGTTAAATGCATCAGGAGTTCTTGGATCCCAGTAGCTATGGCCTTTTAAAGCTCTGTAGTCAATACCAGCCATAGATTTCCACATAAGGCCGTCTGCAATTTTGTATGTAGCAGAAAGGTTAGCAACCGCCTGGTTAGAAACCTGGCCAATCTGGTTAAGATTTGCTACAGCAATAGCATTCTGGCTAAGGATACCAGCAATACCTACCGGAGCCATACCATAGTAAGAACCGTCTTCGTTATAAATCGGGTTAAATGGCAGGATAAGAGGGGTTGAGAAAGAAGCAGAACCTAAAGAAGAACCACCGTTAGGACCACCAAATGGACCAGATTGATTGTTGATACTTAAGTTAACTGACTGATCAAGCGTTAATTTATCAGTTGCTTTGTGCTGAATGCTCAATCTACCAGTTAAACGGTTCATGTCAGAACCAATTACACTGGCTTCCTGCTGCAGGTAAGAACCTGAAAGGAAATAGCTGGTTTTTTCTGTTCCACCAGAAGCAGATAATTCGTAGTTGCTTACTTTACCATTTCTGTAAGCTTCTCTCTGCCAGTCATAGTTTTGCAGGGCAGCAATTTCATCGTCAGTTAATGTACCAGATAAACGTACACCAGTTAACACGCTGTTTCTTACAGCAGCTGCAGAAGCGTTAGGGTTAGCATTTTGTACAGCCTCAAAACGAGTCTGTAAAAACTGCTGGCTATTCATTACATCCAGGTGCCTGATTGGCTCAACAACACCAGTGTAATAGTTAAAGTTAAATTTAGTTGCACCCGCTTTACCTCTTTTTGTAGTTACTAAAACTACACCGTTAGCAGCCTGAGCACCATAAATAGAAGCAGCAGCAGCATCCTTAAGGATTTCGATAGACTCGATATCGTTAGGGTTAAGGAAAGCAAGTGGGTTTGAGCTAGCAAAACGGGCATTGTTTGAGTTGTTCATCTGAACACCATCCACAATGTAAAGAGGCTCGTTACCTGCAGTAATAGAACCTACACCCCTGATGCGGATCTGAACCGCTCCACCTGGTGCACCGTTAGCAGACTGAACAAGAACACCAGCAGCACGGCCCTGGATAGCTCTGTCAAAAGACTGCATAGGCAGGTTTTCAATTACATCGCCTTTTACAGACGCAATAGAACCTGTAATTTCTCTTTTTTCCTGAACACCGTAGCCGGTTACAACAACTTCAGATAGCTGCTTAACATCTACTTGTAAAGTCAGGTTAACAGTAGAGCGCTCACCAACTACTACTTCCTGGGTAAGGAAGCCAATAGATGAGAAAATAAGCGTTGCATCCTGAGGCACGTTAAGTGAGTACTTTCCATCGATACCAGTAATAGTACCGTTTGTTGTACCCTTTACTACCACGTTTGCACCGGGTAGCGGACTACCATCTTCACCAGATGTTACCACACCG
>FPIC01020319.1_pt1 | contig 25426 bp, 46 predicted proteins | sample 1504481 | NCBI WGS metagenome assembly FPIC01 (sample SAMEA4475357, study PRJEB15587) | soil metagenome | biome: Soil; feature: Field | place: India | collected 2015-03-11 | depth 0 m
CCGCCGTCACCGCCGCCAAGCTCGCGCTGTTTGTTCTGCCCCTCCTCCTGGTGAGGGCGATTTACCCCAGGTACCGCATCGACCAGGCGCTGAGGCTGGGCTGGACTAAGCTACTGGCTCTATCCGTTGCGGCAGTGGCCTGGTCTCTGGCGGCGAGGCTATGGTTGGGTTTCTAGTCTTCCTTGGCGTCCTGGCGGTTGCGCTGGTGGGCCTAGTAGTGTTGGGCTACCTCCTTGCGCCGAGGAGGCCGTCCGAGGTGAAGGAGAGGCGTTTCGAGACGGGGGGCCCGCCATTCGGCGAGGTGAAGAGGAAGCTGGTGGTGCAGTACATTGGCTACATCTACTTGGTGACGGCTGTGGAGGCGCTGGTGGGACTCATGATTGTAGCCGCCTTGGCCAACACGTCGCTGGAGCTTCTCGCCGTTTCCATCGCCCTCGCCCTCCTCCCGGTGCTTGTCTTAGTGGCGGTTAGCATAAAGCTGTTGTCAGATATAAGGAGGTGGGGCTGAGAAATGGCTTATTAGATTTGGTTTTAAGTGCAAATTTATAATGATATAAATGTTAAAAAATCTTTTTAAAGCGGAAATGAGCAGTGTCATATGGCTGGAATTCTCAAGGTTGTTGACAGGCTGAGGAGGTGGGGCACTAAGTGGTCGCTGTGGCCTCCCCACCTAGTCACCGCCTGTTGCGGCGTCGAGTTCGGACACGCCTTCGGCTCTGCTTATGACGCAGAGCGCTTCGGCATGCTTCCCATGGGCTCCTTGAGGCAAAGCAACATTATCGTCATCGAGGGTACTATTACGTTGAAGATGGCTAAGTTTGTAAAATATGTATATGAACAGATGCCGGAGCCTAAATACGTAATTGCCATGGGGGCCTGCGCGATTAAGGGCGGCGTCTTCTACGGGAGCTACCACATGGTGCCCGCCCCCAAGGTCGTCCCCGTAGATGGCTACGTCTCTGGCTGTCCGCCGACGCCCGAGGCTCTCCTCAAGGCAGTAAAGGAGCTCCAGGAGAAGATTGTCCATGCTTGACGAATGGCCTTTTAACTTGAGGTTCGGCGACACGTACTACGTGGAGAGGGAGGAGGAGCTAGTTGGCGGCCGCCGGGGTCTGACGCTTGTCGTCGGGCCGCAACATCCCGGATCGGGCCACATGCGGATCTTCCTCGTGCTGGACGGCGACGTCATCGTAGACGCCTTTCCTGACCCGGGCTTTGTCCACCGCGGAATAGAAAAGCTGGCTGAGAACAGGCCCTACTGGACATTGATACCGTTGGTGGAGAAGGCCTCCATCATGGACAGCGCCAACATCATTTATCCCCTCGTGCTGGCGCTTGAAAAGAGTCTCGCCCTGGAGCCGCCGCCGCGGGCGAAGTATCTGCGGCTGATCATGGCGGAGCTTACGCGTATTAGGACCCACCTCTACGACTTGGCGCTTCTCGGCATCTTCCTAGGCCACTCCACCGCCTTTATGTGGGGGTTCGCCCTGCAGGACCTTATTGCCGAGGTCTTTGCCAAGATCGCCGGCGCCAGGACCACCACGGCGTACCTCGTGCCGGGGGGTGTGCGGAGGGATTTCAAGCCCGACCACGTAGAGCTTGTGGAGAGGCTGTTGAGGAAGGTCGAGGCCAAGCTCAACGATTTCAAGAATCTATTTTTAGACAACCCCGTGACAAGGGCGAGGCTGGAGGGGGTGGGCGTCTTGGACGCGAAGAGGGTGGCCGAGCTGGGGGTGGTGGGCCCCTTTGCCAGGGCCTCCGGTGTTGATTTTGACGTGAGGAGGGCCTATCCGTACGATGCCTACGCGGAGCTGGGCTACGAGCCGGTTGTGGACAAGGCCGGCGATGCTTGGGCGAGGACGTGGGTTAGGTGGGAGGAGGTGAGGAGGTCGATTGAGCTTGTGCGCAGGGCGCTTAGGGAGCTACCACAAGGCGACGTGATTGACAGCGCCCTCCTCTTCAAAAACCCCGAGTACAGGCGGGAGGGGATTTCAGGTGTTATGGGCGTGTATACATACATGTACCCCGAGCCGGGCGAGTGGCTGGGCGTGGCCGAGGCTACGCGTGGACTCGCCCTAGCTCAGCTCTGGGCCTCAGGGTTGCAGCGGGTATATCGCATGAGGTTCGTCACGCCGTCCTGGCGCAACCTCCGTGCCATGATAGAGGCTATGAAGGGAGAGAGGCTGGCGGATATGCCTGCTGTGTACATGAGCTTCGGGTACTTCCCCCCCGAGGCAGATAGGTGAGCTATGAAGGTCAGACTACTTGACCTAGATAGGGGCGGCGCGGTGGAGGTGGAGGTGGACGAGAAGGCGCACCCCATCGCGATAATCGACAAGTTGAAGGAGTTGGGTATCGTCGGTAGGTTCGAGACGGTTATATTCGGCGTGTCGCCCAACGGCCGCCAGGTGTTCTACGTGCCTGCCGCCACGGTGGCGCAGCTAGTTGCATACAGCAACCAGACCAAGCAGCCGCTCTGCTTTAGGCGGTTCCCCATCCACGGCTACGGCAAGGGCTAGTGGCCCGCCCCATCTACAAAATAGGCCCGGAGACCCCCCTCGTCGGCGCGTTGGCCTTCGGCATAGTGGATCGGGGGACAAACGTCGTCGAGGTTAGGCCTACCAGCCTCTGTGCTCTGAACTGCATCTTCTGCTCGGTCAATGCGGGGCCTGCATCTAGGGTACGCTGGGCGGAGTACGTGGTGGAGCCGGAGCCCCTAGTCGCCGCGCTTGAGGAGGTGGTGAAGTACAAGGGGGTTGACGACGCCGAGGTGCACATAGACGGCATGGGGGACCCCGGCCATTATCCACATCTCGCCGAGCTGGTTAGGGGGGCTAAAACGATAAAGGGAGTCGCCGTTGTGTCAATACAGACCAGGCTATATATGCTCGACGAGGATAAGATAAGGGAGCTGGCCTCCGCCGGGCTTGACCGCCTCAACGTAAGCATTGACGCCTTGGATCCCTCCCTCGCTAAGAGACTCGCCGGAGCCGAGTGGTACGACGTGGAGAGGGTCCTGGATCTAGTAAAGAGGGCGCTTGAGGCTGGGGTAAACGTGGTCATCAGCCCGGTGTGGGTACCTGGCTGGAATGACGGGGAGCTCCCTAAAATTGTAAAGTGGGCTTACGACAACGGAGTGGGGAGGGGCGTCCTCACTCCCGTGTTGATTCAGAAGTACATCCCACACAAAAGGGGTAGGAGGGTGAAGACTAAGCCGATGGAATGGGGGGAGTTCTGGAAGAGACTGAGGGCAATGGAGAAGGAGCTTGGGGTTAGGCTGGTGCCCGGGAGGGGCGAGTATAATATTCACAAAGCACCCGAGTTGCCTAAGCCGCACGCCGTGGGAGAAGTGGTGGCCGTGGAGATAGTGGGCAGAGGCGTCTTCAGGGGGGAGATGCTGGCAACTCCCCTGAAAAGGAGGGGGACTGCCGTGTGGGATCGGGTATTGACAGTCGCATATGGCAAGGCGGCGTCGGACGAACTAGTTGGGAGCAGGGCAAGGGTAAGGGTGATTGAGAACAGACATAACATATACATTGCGAAGCCCATAGGCTGAAAGTGGCTATGAGTTGGGGATTGGGAGGGCTTTGTATATGCTTTAGACTCTCAGCTCGATCGTTTCTTCTCCAGCGCATGAAATAGACCTTGTTCTCCTGTTGTGGGCTATAAAACTATGTGGCGCTTAGCAGTCTGTCGAATTGCTGTGTCACGTAAAAAACGGCGTCGGCGCTTTCAAAACCGATAATATATGTAACAACGCGGCGTTTATGTTCGTAATGTTTGAACACTCTCCGACAAAGTACATCATGGCGTGGCGGCGACGCTAGATATAAAAATAAAATACTCGTAGTTGGTATGGTAAAGCTCAGGATAAGGTCGTCTCAGTGGTACGACGGCGTTGATAATGCGCCTCACCGACCGTATCTACGGGCGGTGGGGCTCACGGAGGCCGACTTCGCCAAGCCACTCGTCGGCGTGTTGGTGTCTTGGTCTGAGCTGGGGCCATGCAACTTCCACAACCTGGAGCTGGTGAGGTACGTCAAGGAGGGGGTCAAGGAAGCTGGGGGCGTCGGCCTGGCGGCGCCTACGATTGTGGTTAACGACGGCATAAATATGGGCACGCCGGGGATGCGCTACTCGCTGATCAGCCGGGACCTCATCGCAGACACCATTGAGGCGCAGTTCAACTCCCACGGAGTAGACGCCTGGGTGGGCATCGGCGGCTGTGACAAGACCCAGCCGGGCATCATGATGGCGATGGTTAGGCTCGACCTCCCGGCGGTGTATCTCTACGGAGGCTCGGCCGAGGCGGGGTGGCTCGGCGAGCGGGAACTCACCATAGAGGACGCGTTCGAGTCGGTGGGGGCGTACTTGGCGGGGAAGATAACTCTCGATGAGCTGAAGAGGGTAGAGGAGCTGTCTTTCCCGACATACGGCACTTGCCAGGGGATGTTCACCGCAAACACCATGGCGACTCTCGGCGAGGCGCTTGGGCTATCCCTCTTGGGCTCGGCCTCCCCTCCCGCCACCTCGGCAAGGCGGCGGAAGTACGCGGTGGAGAGCGGCAGGGCGGTGCTCAAGGCGGCTGAGCTGGGCGTGACGCCGAGGAAGGTGGTCACCTACGACGCGTTGTACAACGCCGCGGTGACGCTGTTCGCCACTGCTGGTAGCACCAACGCAATTCTCCACCTCCTCGCCATCGCCCACGAAGCCAACGTGAAGTTCACTCTCGACGACTTCGACGAGATTAGCAGAAGAGTTCCCGTCATAGCGGCGCTGAGGCCCGCCGGGCCTTATGCCATGCAGGACTTAGACAGGATAGGGGGCGTCCCCCGGGTGTTGAAGAAGCTGTATAAGGCCGGCTTGCTGAGGCCCGAGGCGCTGACAGTGGAGGGGGAGCCCATAGGCAAGTTGCTGGAGCGCTGGGAGCCGCCGGCGGTGCCCGAGGCCGGCATACTCTACGACGTGGAGAAGCCATACAAGCCGTATTCCGGCATCCGCATCCTCAGGGGCAATCTGGCGCCCAGCGGCGCCGTGATGAAGATAGGCGCGGCCGACAAGCTGAGGTTCGAGGGGAGGGCGAAGGTGTACGACTCAGAGGCCGAGGCCTTCAAAGCGGTAGCCGCCGGAGAGATTAAGCCGGGCGACGTGGTGATTATCCGCTACGAGGGGCCTAAGGGCGCGCCAGGCATGCCTGAGATGCTTAAGGTCACGGCTGCCATAGTCGGCGCGGGGCTGGGCGATGCGGTGGCGCTGGTCACAGATGGGAGGTTCTCGGGGGCCACCCGCGGCATTATGGTGGGCCACGTGGCGCCGGAGGCCGCCGTTGGCGGGCCTATAGCCCTAGTCCAGAACGGCGATAGGGTGATAATAGACGGCGAAGCCGGCCTCATAAAGCTGGAGGTGTCCGAAGAGGAGCTGGAGAAGAGGAGGAAGGCGTGGGCCCCCCCGCCGCCGAAATATAAAGGCGGCCTTTTAGCCAAATACGCCGCATTGGTACAACAAGCCGACAAGGGAGCGGTTACGTCACCTTCTGCTTGGGGGACTTAGCCGATGGTATCATAACAGTCAGTTTTTTCGTGAGCTTCCTCAATATGTCTCCTTATGTGTATCACGGCGAAGCCCCTTTTTGTGAGGTAGTCTGCTATGAATTGCCTATGGCAGTGCCTCCAGTTCTCCTCTCTGCAGAGAATAGCCACAACACTTCTGTATGCCAGCTCTTCGAGTTGCTGGAGCTGGAGGACGGCGGGGACGTGGTTCCTAAGTCTCCATACGTAGGCATCGAAAGTGGGCGATGTGGAGCAACCGGCTCCGGGCCCTTTTATTCCCAGCGCGCCGAGCTCTCCGAGCCACGTGTAAGTTATGCCGGCTCCCTGGAGCGTGGTCTTTAGAGATTCTGCTGTGTAGAAGGGGATTTTAGAGCGTGGATATCGCCTAACGTCTACAACGACTTTTACCTCTTTTTCTCTTAACTTGTTAAGAAAAGCCTCTGGGCGATATCCAGAATAGCCGATGGTGTAGACGAGTCTGGCCACAGACCTAGAATTTTAACGCGGCTTCTATATTCATTGGGGGGAAGTCGTCGGGGTGGATTTTTACTTCCAAGAGTTTAGGTCTTTCAGAGTGCTCAGTTATGAACTTCACGGCTTTGGGGATATCGTCGTCGGAGCTTATAGACATGGCCTCAACGCCGAACGCCTCTGCAAGCTTGACGAAATCGGGATTTGTGTGTAGCGTGCCGAAGACTCTGCCCATTTTCTGCGCCCTTTGCCTTGCATATAGCACCCTGTACGAATTGTCGTTTACAACTATAATTTTCACTGGGATTTTCTCCCTAGTCGCGGTTTCTAGGTCTTGTACGGTCATCATAAACTCGCCGTCTCCAACAACTGCATATACATCGCGTTCAGGCATAGAGAGTTTTGCCCCCAGCGCGGCGGGGAAGGCAAATCCCATGGCGCCTAGGTTAAAGGCCGCCAGGTAACCACGCACTGCTCTAATTTTTACAAAGCTGAAGGTGTACACAATGTGCATGCCTTGTCCTCCCACCATCACGATATCTCGGGGCAACGCCTTGTCCAGGTGGTAGAAGAACTTAGACGGGTTGACAAAGCCGTGGTAGCTTCTAGAGAGCGCCTCTTCTAGGTACGTATTCCAGCTTTTCCTCATCTCTTCTATTTCTTTATGCCAATTCGGGTCAACTTTCACATCTATCCCAGCCGCTACTAGTTTTCTGAGGAAATCTACAGCGTCGGCGTAGAAGCGGAGAGTGTAGGGGATAGGCTTCTTCTCAGCTAATGGGTCTAGGTTGACAACAATTATATCACCCCTCGGCACATAGTTATACCCGTAAGTCGTTGTGTCGGAGAGCCCGGCACCCACTGCGAGGACAAGATCGGCTCTTATAAGTGCTTGGTCGGCTACTGGATTGCCGCCGCCGAAGCCCGCCCTTCCTAGAAACAGCGGGTGATCCTCGGGAAATGCCCCCCGCCCGTTTCCAGTTACGGCAACTGGTATTTGCCACCTCTCAGCGAGTTGTAAAAGTAGCCTGGCGCCTTCGTCGTTGTTTATGCCCCCTCCAGCCAGCAAAACCGGCCTCCTTGTTTTTGAAAGCAGTTCCGCCACTTTTTTCAAATCTTCGTCGCAGACAACTGGCGGAGGTCTAACATTAAACCTGCAAGGGGCAGTCTCCGAGGACATGGACCACACGTCTTCTGGAACTTCCACAAATACAGGTCCCTGTGGCGGGGAGGCCGCTGTTGAGTACGCCTCTGCGATAATTTTACCCACATCGAGGGGCTTGTCAACTCGGAAAACGGCCTTGACAATAGGCCTTATAATATCCCTCTGAGGCACTTCGAGCCAGGAATCAAGCCCCGCAAGCCGCCTCTTGACCGCCCCCGATATTAACAACAAAGGCGAGGTGTCCTTGTACGCGTTTGCCACAGAGATGAGCGAGTTTAAAAACCCCGGACCGGCGTGGACAACAGCTACGCCGGGTTTGCCGGTGAGCCTCCCCTCTGCGTCTGCCATGGATACTGCAACCTGCTCGTGGCGTGTCGAGATGTATCTTATCCTGCTGTCCTTGACGGCGTCTATGAAGTCCAGGATCGATGTGCCGATTAGGCCGTAGATCCTCTTGACGCCTAGTTGTTCAAGGCACCATACGGCGACTTGTGCCACGTTCATGGCATATTCACCACATTTTCAGGCTTTAGACCTGCAAGCACTCTCAACACGTTATCTAGCGTCACGTTGATAATTCTCATCCTAGCCTCATTGGTGGCGCCGGCGATATGCGGCGTGACGATGACGTTGAAGCCCTCCCTTGCGACTTGTAACAATGGATGATCCGGAGGCGGGGGCTCGACGGAGAATACGTCTACCCCCACCCCGGCAATCCAGCCCTCGCGCACAGCTTTAGCGAGTGCCTCTTCGTCGGTGATTTCGCCGCGCGAGACGTTGATAAGCACCGCGGTGGGCTTCATCATCCTAAGCTCCCGCTCCCCGATCATGCCCCTTGTCTTCTCTGTAAGAGGCACGTGGCATCTTTCATATGGGCGTTAATACCTTTTTTGTCCGGTCATAGGCGGACAAAAAACGGACAAAATTCGTCCATGAATTTCCCCGTTGGTACCAACCGAAAAACTCATGGATTTTCTCGGCGTTGCGCTACCGTATTTTGTCCAGCGGAAAGGCCCGTATTGCGCGCTTTTCGTTGTCGGCGCTGTCATATTGCGTCGCTTTACGTTTTTTCTCGGCAGAGTTGAGCCATGGATTTTCCGGTTGGTACCAACCGTGGCATCCATGGGTCAATTCTTCGTGGGAGAGTTGTACGCCGTCTTCGCTTCATGCACACGCCGTTTTCGCACGGAGGAGAGCGGAAAGCTGTACGTATGGCGTAAGATAAGCGTTGGGTCGCCCCTAGACAAAGATTAGCCAAAATGATTCATGGGCCTCAAACATATACCATCTTCTTTACATACATCACGCTTTCAACTTCTTCGACGTGCCTCCGCTGTATGTATGGCGCGCCGAAGACGCTGTACGTATGCCGAACGCTTTACAGCCAGCCCGACGCTGTTGTTATTAACAGTAAAGCGTGCCGAAAAATCTTGACTGTTAATACATGCTGTTAATAGTAAAATGCAAGTCTCGGCGTCCGCTATACATACAGCATTCAACTATCTCGGAAGGCCTTGGTTGGTACTAACCGAGTTGCATGCCGCCATACAGCTCCAAACCGCGATAATAGAAAGCCGAAAGCTGTATAGCGAATACCTGATACTCAACGCTACCATTAAAAATGATCATGACTCATGAGTCATGACAAAGAAGAAAATCACCGTAAGCATAGAACAAGAGTTGGTAGAGGAGATAGAGAGACGCGGGCTAGGCCTCTCCGCCACAATAGAGGAGGCGCTGAGGAGATACCTAAACGACGGCGCCGGAACCACTCAAGAGACGATAGAAGCTACAGACAAGAAAGAGGCTGAGCTGGTGAGGATAAAGGCGTCGAAGTACCCCTTTACATGCAAGCGCTGTGGCGTGCGGTATGAGGCGGGAACCCCCGGGTGGTGGGATCCGTCGACAAAAACCATGATCTGCGACGCATGCTACTACTCCAGCCTCAGCACGTCAAAACACGGCGGCCGCCTCTACAAGCTGTTGCTCGAAGAGCGCCGCCTCCAAGCCGAAATAAAAAAGCTAAGAGAAGAACAAAGAGAGATATTGGAAGAGATCGAGGAGAAGGAAAAGAAGTTGGCTGAGTTAGACAAGAAGTACGAGGCCGCCGCAATCCTAGACCAGTTGGTACCAACCGTAATGAGGGTGGCGGAAGGTATCGAAGTTGTGTGTCAAAACCCGGAACTCGCTAAAGAGATAAGAGAGTCTATGCGCCGCCTAGAGGAGCTGATACCGAAATTCATAAGAGAGATCAAGTCGGTTGGTACCAACAGAGAGGAGTATGACTAAGGACTACACAATAAGTATTAAGAGAATTGAAGTCACGGAAGCAGACAGTGTGAGCTTCATGGCGTACATAAAATACAGAGGACTGCATGTAACTCTTATATTTGACAGACAAGGAGGCTGGAAAATTCAATACGGTGGTATTATCCCCAAGGACGTAATACTCGACGCGAAAGAAGAGGCGTGGAAAAGAGTCCAAAAAATATTAGAAAAAGTAGACGAGATTCTAGCGCTCAGCAACGGACTCGGCCTTGTGATCCACTTTAAGTAGCCCGTAGACCAGCTCAAGAAATTCGTCGGCTTTTTTCGTCGCCTCGTATGTCCCGTCTTTTTTCCGCACTAGTCCAAGCTTTTTCAGATACGTGACGTCGCAGTAGATGTCGGCCTTGAGACATATGGCGTTTAGTTGCTCTGCCGTGAGGCGGCCGTAGCGCGTGATGTACATAAGCGCTATGAGGTCTTCTACTGTGAGGCGGCTCAGAAGCCACTTCACCTCGGTCATGGCGCCGCCAAGGCACGTATGATCTTGAGGAGCTCTCTGCCGTCGTCGGTCAAGACGTACACCGTATCGTCACGCGTCACGTAGCCCCTCTCCCTCAGCTTGAGAAGCCTATTCGCCAAGGCATTCCTAAGCGTGATTCCGTACTTCTCCACGCACATCTCCACCTCGGAGTAGCGGTTTGCGCCTTCCGACAGACAACGCAGAATTATGACGTCAATTATGTCGATCTTCACTATCTTGTCCCTCAGCCTTCTGACACTTTCAACGACCTCCCTCTCCATTGCCATGAAACATGAATCATGAATAAATGTGTATCGCACAAATATCACGACTCATGATCACAATCTTTAAAAAATGAGTCATTACTCATGATTCATGAACACAGAACAAAAAAGGCCGGCCTACGGGGGGCAGGCCGGCCACACAAAAGAAGCCCCCCACAAAAAACAGATCTGCGTAGCGATAGGCCAAGACGTAATAGCGTGGATCAGAGAGACGAAAGAAAGACTACAAGAGGCAGGCTACAGAGGAGCGAGGGAGGGCACAGTAGTAGACCTCGCGCTGAGATACATCATCGAAAACAAGCTAGAAGAGGCGTTGCTAACCTGGGCAAGAGGGAGGCTCGCTAGCGGAGAGGCATGAGCTCGCTAACCCAGTTGGTACCAACCATGAAGCTGGCCCAAGCAGTAACGGAGCTCCCCCCCGACGAATTCTTCGTAAAGCTGATAGACGCGGAGCGCGAAATAGAGCGCAAAATCATCGCGTTGCTGGAGAAGCTCTACCGGCCTCATCTCGCCGACGAAGACGACATGGAGATCGCAGAAAAGATCGCAGAGCTGGAAAGCGCGTTGAACCTCGCCATAAAGTGTAGACTACAACTCGAAGCGGCGAGGCGTATTGGCACCAACACCTACAAGACCGTCGCGGAGATAATCGCGCCGGCGCTAGCCAAAGTAGACATGGCGCTCGCAGAGCAATGACGACTATGGAAGTAATACTAAGACTCTTGAAACGCCACGGAGAGGTGAAGATCGACGAAGACAACGGCATGCTACGCGTCGAGGTGCCGAACTCAACCGTGAAGTTCTACCTACCAAAAGAAGAAGAACTCACGGAGATCTACGAGAAGCTGAAGCTCCACTCAAACGTCATAGTATACGAGCAAGACAAGAAAATCGCGGCGAAGATATGGAGCTAGTCAAGAAGACACTCGAATTAATGGAGCGCCACGGCGTAGCCTACGTACTCTTCTTCAGCGACAAGGTAGTTGTCATGGATCCAGACGCCGACGAAGTATATGAATACCCGCCGGCGCCCCAAATGGAGATATACCGAAGCTTGATAGTTAAGGCGCCATTCGTCCGCATGAAAGACACAGTAATCACAGTCGCAAAGAAGCCGCTGAAAGAGCCCTACCCCTTCAGAGGGCTATGACCGTGGCAATAGAGGCCCAAGAAGTAGTAGAAAAGAAGCAGAAAAGGGAAAAGATGGAGCTCATATCCTTTCACCTCCCCAAGCCTCTACTCGACATAGTAGACAACCTCGTGAGGCAGGGGGTATACCCTAGCAGGAGCGAGGCAATAAGAGACGCCATAAGGCTACTCCTAGAGAATTATTTTGGACATCGCCATGAGGCTGAGCCTCAATAGAAACATCACGTTGACTACACGGCTGGATCTAGAGACGATGAGGAGAATCGTGAACCTCCAGCTTGAGGCGATTGAGAAGTTTCCGCCCATCTCGAATCTAAGTACGGTAGCTTATCTGATACTGAGGAGGGCCGTGGCAGATAAGTCGGCAGAAGAGTTGGCAAAAGAGGTCGCAGAGACGCGGCACTCGTGGCTAAGGCACATACTGACGATGCGGATAGACCCAGAGACAGACGCAAAACTCGCAGATGTGGCCAGACTGCTTGGCTTAGACGGCGGCAAAAGCCTCGTCGCGTCGAGGATCGTGGTGAAATACGCGCCGACCGTGACGATAGAAGACTTGATACACCAGTGGAAAAAAGAGCTTTTCCCACACCTCCCCTAACCCCCCTCCCCTTTTCCTCCTCTTCTTTACAAACAACTAAAAGAACGCCGAGATGCCCGCCTAACAACGTTGCTCCCCTCTCCATTTTACCCATGTAAAGCGCGCCAATCAAGAAAATTGTTGAGACAAATTTTCTTTTTTCACCTTGTATACCTGATGTATAAGCGTAAAAAGACGCTATTCTCTACGGCGGACGTATACGTGTAGTCTACGTTACATGACATAGTGAACGCCGAAAATTATTGTCTCGATCCGCAGAGCAAAACTGTCTAAAGCAAATTCGGCAAAAGGCAGGTAGAGGTCTACATGCAGGGAAAAAGCTTAAAAGACCAGTTGGTACTAACCATCATATGACCGAAGAAATAATCGGAATCACCCCCTTTAGAAAACAAATCAAGGGCAACATCTATCGCTGGGTAATACAGCTCCCCGCCGGCGTAGAGGCCCCAGACAAAATGTACGTAGTTTCCAGAAAACCGCTGGTGATCGCAGAAACCCCAGAACTCCCCACGGCCGAAAAAAAGCCAAGATGCGACGAAGACGCCGTAAAACTGCTGAAAGAAAAGATAGAAAACAAAGCCTTCCGCAAAGCCGTCGGCGGCGCCGTAGTCGAGGCAATCGAGAAGCTCCTCAAGCTCTGCGAGTAAAACCCAGCTTTTTCATTAGAATTCTTTTTTCTCCGGTCACACCATGAGGCGAGTCGTTGGTCTAGTGCTGTACATAGCGGCATGGATCGCCGACAAAATCAAATGCGCCGTCAGAAAAATCTTCAGAAAAGACGACTGCGACTGCTAACAACGCCGTTTTTTCATTAGAATTCTTCTCTTTTTCCGGGCCATGGGCAAACAAGATTTGTCAATCTGCAGATGGGTCGTATACCGCTTCAAGATACCGCAGACGACGGGCGAGCTGGAGACGTGGCTAAACAACACGCTAGTGGCGGCCGCTCAGTTAGGCAAAGTCGTGCTAACGAAAATGTATACCGTTTGCGACAGAGAATTCATAGTAACGTATCTAGTATGTCCGCAGTAGAGCAGAAAGAAGAAAAGGTAGAGGAGAAGCAAACGCAAGAAGCTGAAAAGAAGGTCGAAGAGAAGATAGAAGAGGGCAAGGAAGAGAAGAAGCAAGAGGAGCAGAAAGAGGAGGCAAAGAAGGAGAGACGCAAAGAGCGCAGAAAGGCAAAGAGGCAAACAAAGGAGGCAGGCCACACCTCCGAAGAAAAAGACGAAGGTGAAGAAGACGCCTCCGCCATTGTCGACTACATAGCTGAAAAAGTGGCAGAGAAGACTGTCGAGAGGCTTAAGGCGAAGAAGAAGAGCAAGGCGGAGAGGCGCAGAGACTACATGCTGATGGTGGTGGCGCTTGTCATTGGCGCGGCTGTGCTCTTCATGATTTGGCTGTATAGAGAATTCTTCTTCCCAGAGGAGAAGGAGAAGAAAGAAGGCGGAGGGCAATGAGTACGGTTGGTACCAACAAGAGGGCCGTCGAGGCGATAAAGGAACTCCTAGAGCAAGGCAAGACCGACGACGAAATAGTAAAGTGGATAGAGCAGAACCTCCCTCACGTCAAAAACCCCAAGGCTTACCTCCGCGCCACGAAAAGCTACTTGAGAAAAAAGGCGGCACAACAAGTCGAGAGAGCAGAAAGCGGGAGCGCAGCTACTCCGCTTTCAACTCTAGGCATACAAGTCCAGCAGGTAGAGATACCGAGGCCCAAGGCGGAAAAAGTCGAGAAAGAAATCAAAGAAGTCGAGGCGGAGGAGGCTCCGATAGAGATAGAAGTCGACGAAGAGGCTTTGGCATCGATGTACAAGGGGATCATCGAGATCATCGGCATAGTCGCGGTGGGAGAGGACTTCGCCTTCCCAGAGGCAAAGGCAAGATCGAGAGCAAAGTTACTAAAGAAAATAATAGAGAAACACAACCTGGGCGACCTGCCGTGGGAGGAGCTGTCTCTGCTAGGCGGCGTCGCAGAAGATGCGTTATACGTCTTCAACAAGATCAAGGAAAAGAAGGCGAAGGAGAAGGCTAAGACGGCGCTGGGCCAGAAGGCCGAGGAGAAGAAGGAGGAAAAGAAAGAAGAGAAGAAAGAGGAGCAACAGGTTAAGCCAGACGTAAGGAGTTTGAGAGAAAAGTTGAAAGAGATCTACTCGCGTGCGGGGGTATGACGGAGGCCCTACTCGCCAAGAGGCTGATCTCAATGATCGCGGCGATGATACCGGAGCCGCCGGAGGTTGAAATAGCGACGAAGGAGGGAAAAATCATATCGAGGCTGGGCGAGGTGGTGGCGGCAGTACTGCCGCCCGAGGCGAAAAACGTCGAAGAGATATTGAATAGGCTGGTGAAGTGGGGCATCGCCGCAGTTGAATCGGATGAACAAATACGGAAGCAAGTAAGGCAGAAGCTCATAGAATTCGCCATGCTGGTCGCCGAGGAGTACTCAGATGCTGATCAGAAGTGACGAAATCGTCGTCATCATTGGGCGTAAGGGCCACGGCAAAACCACACTGCTGAAGCTACTGCTTAAGCCGCTTAGGCGATACGCCGTCTTCGACATACTCGGTGCATACCGGGAATTCGGGGCGTTGGTACCAACGCCGGCAGATGCCTGCGTCTACGATAAGACAGTCTACATACCACAGACAGAAGCAATCGACGCAGAGTACGAGGAATTCGCCGCCTCGGTGCTACGGTGCGGCAACAGAACAATAATCCTCGACGAGGCTCACTGGATCTATAGGCCGAAAGGCGTCGGCAAAAACGCGCAGATGGTGCTGAGGCTAGGCAGACACGTCGCCGTCGGCCTCTGGCTAGCCACACACAGAGTCCTCGACTTGGCGAAGCTAGTCTATCAGCAAGCCGACCACCTCTTCCTCGGCCAGCTACTCGTCTATAGAGATCTAGACGAGCTCCGGCGCATATACGGCTCAGTCGTCGAGAAGGCGAAGGAGCTCCGCCCTCGCGAATTTCTCTACATCGACGTCAGAAGTATGAAGACGCGGAAGATAGTCCTCCCGCAAGTCTCCCAGCCGGTTAGTACCAACCGGGAGGAAGAGGAGGAGGACGAGCTCTAACGCCGAATTTTTTCATTAGAATAGACAGTTTTCATGGGGGACGTATGAAGTGGAAAACAGCACTAATAATATTCGGCGTGGTGCTGGGTGCGCTGGTGGTATACAGCTTCGTAATCCAGCCCCTCATACTAAGAGTAGCCGCTAGGTAAGTATGCCGGTCAGAAGAAACGTCACGCTCGACAAGACGCTGACAATCGCCCCAAACTACACAGATCAGCTTGACTTGCCAAGAGACCACGTCATCGATGATATACTGCTGAGGTTCAGCTTCAGCTACTCCGCCTCATCGGCGCCGTCGATCTGGGACGTCCTCAGAGCCATCCAGGAAGTGAGAGTCGTGAGCGACGGTAGCGTCGTACACTTCGCCCTCCGCGGCGACGACATCTACATAATCAACTACTACGACCAGCAGGGCTCGGTGCCCGTGACCATAGACACGTCGAAAGCTGTTGTCACGCTGAGGCTCGCCACGGCCGAAATACTTGCCAACCTCAAGAGCGACCTCAAGTTGTCTGTCCGCTTCGGAAGCGCGATAGGGTCGCTTACGAACTTCTCCGGCTCCGTGACGGTGTCAGTCGAGCAACTCGTCTACGACCCCGGCGAGTTCCAAGCCGCGTACGGCCCCAACCTTGAGAACATAGCAGAGCCCAAGGTGACGGCGGAAGAGGTAAGCCTCACAGCCGGCACGCAGTACCAGGTAATGTCTGAGCTCCCCGTCGGCAACTTGCTCAAGAGGACGGTGGTAGTGGCATACGACTCCACCGGCGCCTTCAGCGACAGCGTCGTGGACAGATTACGCCTCATGAACAAGCCCGGAAGCCAGGAGTTATTTAACGAGGCGTGGCTTGTAATGGGAGACAAGGACATGACAGAGTATCAACTGAGCCAGAGGCTCGCCGGCGTCGTCTTTGTAGACTACGGCGTGGACACCACCGAGGATAATTTGGGCCTACGCATGTGGCGCATCGCGAAGGGCGACTTCACGTTAGAATCGCGCAACGCCGCGGCCGGTCGCGCTAGACTGATCCACGAAGAGATCATAGTCAACACGCAGGCCCTCGACGCCGCCGCCGTCTAACAACCCTCCTTTTTTACAAAGGTAAATTTTTTCTTTGCTGTAATTCTTTCGGCGGAGCTCTGGACGGCTCACGCCGAAGTCTTGAAGACCTCGGCATTTTTTCATTAGATTCTGTACAAACTGAGGGTTGTATGAGAAGGATTGCAATGGACATATCGGGAGAGCCCATACCAACCAGAGGCTTCAAGCCACCGCAAAGAAGCGAGGAGGGCCCCAGGCAGATGCCGGAGCCACAACGTCCACCACCTCCACCGCCCGCCGCAGAGAGGATTATAAGAAAACTTGAAGTTGAGAAGCCGGCGACATTCATCACCGGCCGCGCGGCTGTAAGGCCCGAGCCCACTCCGGCTAGGCCGCCCGACTACGTCGTGAGACAAGTTGCGCCGGTCAGACCTCCCGACAGAGTAGTGACTCAAAGAGTCAGCCGGCCGGTCGTTGAGAGGCGCAGAGGCCTCCCCAAGCCGCAACCACAACAGCCCAAATCGCCGCTGGAAGGCGTAGCCGCGGCTCTGGGCCAAGTCGGCAGAACAATACAGAGCGGCATTAGCCAGATAGGCGGCGCTGTACAGAGCTTCGCTCAACAAGCCGCGAGGAAGATAGGGGACGTTGGAGCATGGGCAGAGAGGCAACAAGAAAGACTATTCGCGGGCGAGGTGACGCCGAAGACAGTGCTGGGCACAGTTGCGTCGTTTCTATTGCCCACGACGTTAATGCAAGCAGTGGGCGGTCGGAAGAATCTGGCAGAGGAGATTAGAAAGCCAGAAGGCGCAATATCAGTAGGCGCCGACGTGTTGACGCTCATGCCAATTGCCGGTGGAGTGGCAAAGTTGGCAAAAGCCGGAGCCAAGGCAGTGGGAAAAATAACGGCTCGGGAGGTCTCTAAGACGTTGGTAAAGCCGTTTGTCGCCGGCCGCGCGGCGGTTGCCCCCGCCCCCGCCATCCCCATATCAGTACTTGTAGTTGGTACCAACTGATATGTCCTCACTCTTACGTACACTCGTAAAGGCGGCGAGGCCTGCGGTAAGACAAGCCGCTCAGAGAGCTGTGCCGATAGCGAAGCAAATAGCACAGCAAGCCAAGCCGGCAACGGCCCAAGCAGTCAAAAAGGCAGTCTCAATGGCAAAGACGTGGAAAGGCAGAGCCGCGCTGGGCGCCCTAGGCGCCGCCGCGGTAGGAGGTGCAGTCTATGCGTCGCAACAGAGACAACAACAGCAAAAGCAAGTGCCACAAGCGAAGATTACAGTGACGTACATCACACCGTCGAAAGAGGAGAGAGAGTTTTGGGACGTCTACTACAGGACACAGGCGATGCAACGGGCTAGAGAGGAGACATACAAGAGACTACATGAACAGGCGAAGCAGTGGCAAGAGCAATACGAGCGCTGGTACCAAGCACAGAACATAGCATTTGAGCGCTACCGCGCGGCGGTACAAAGCGGCAAATCGCCGCAAGAGGCAATGGAGATATACAGACAGACAATGAGAGGGCTGGGCGCCCAGCACCCAGGCCCGCCACCTCAGACAGACATAGGCAAGACAGTCAATGAGGCGGTGGAGTCTGTAAAAAGGTCTTGGTCTGGCCAGCCGGCCTCGCCGCCGGCACAAAAGCAACAAGTTGGTACCAACTGGCTGTGGGGGGCGATAGGGGCGGGGGGCATAGCCGCCGCAATCGCGACAATAGCCGCGAAGAAGCCGAGCGGACTGCTGAAACTAGCGTCTCGGCCGGTCACCGAAGCCGCCGCGAAGACAGCCGCCAAATCGGTCACCGAAGCCGCCGCGAAGACATTCATCGCCGGCCGCGCGGCTGTAAGGCCCGAGCCCATGCCGTTGCTAGCGGCTACGAGAGGAGCAGTACAGAAGGCGGCAATGTCTGCGACCAGCAAAGCCGCCGCCAAAGCCGCCGCCAAGGCGGCGGCAAAGAGTATTACCCAAGCCGCTACGAGATCAAGCAACCTTGCGAAGTTGGCCAAGATAGCAAAATACGGCACGGTAGGAGCCGCCCTTGGTCTTATCGGCTACGGTGCGTATCAAATGTTCACCGGCGCAGAGGGCGCAGTAGGAGGTGGAGTAGGAGGTGGCGCCGAAGGAGGAGGAGGAGAACCTCAAGGCGCACAGCCGCCACCAGAGCAACCAGGCACACAGTTGCCAGAGTCGCCGCTTGACATAATCAGCGGAGAGGCTGGAGGAGAGGTAGGAGGCGAGGTCTCTCCAGAGGGTACAGAGGGGGCATGGGCGCCGATGGACGTAGGCCCTCTGGGGCCCATAGGCGGCGTAGGCGGTGAGGCTATAGGTGGCAAGGCTTGGGGAGGCCTAGGCCTAGGCGGTGGCGAAGCTGGTGCGGCTGGAGGCGGCGTAGGAGGGGCAGTTGGTACCAACTGGCTAATACCCATTGCAGTACTAGGGCTAATCGGCATAGGCGCATGGCTCTTATTGAAAAAATGAAGTCTATAGTAGAAGTACTAAAGCAGTACTGGCCGGAGCTGATGCTGATATCTATAGTTGCACTGTACGTCTACCTCAAATTCATTAGAAGAGGCGGCGGGAATAAGTAGCGTATGTCGGCAAAAATTGCAAAAATAGCTACGACACTTTCGCGAAGACTACCGCCAGTAAAAGCCAGCATCGCAAAGAAGTTGCCAGCGGTAAAAGCGGGACTTGCAAAAGTAGGCACGGCTGTCAAAGGGGCGGCTGTCAAGTCGGCGGGCCTGGCCAAGGCCGCCGCTACGTCTAAAATCGGTAAAGTGGCGCTGGGCGCCGCTGCCATCGGCGGCGGTATAGGTCTCGGAGCATACTTGGCACAGACGGGGCTAGCCGCGGGTCAAGCCTATGGACAGTATGCCACACAGCAGTCACTATACGGCCAGCCAGTCGAGCAACCGCCGTTATTTCCTTGGAGCCTCGGCGAGGGGCAGTTACTAGGCGCGCCCGAGGGCTATGGAGGAGTTTATCAAATCGGTGGCCCCATTGGTTCACTGCCCAGCCCCGCAGAGAACGTCGTACGCTTCTTCACCTCGCCTTTTGTATTGCTGATAATTCTGCTTATTATCGGAGGCTACTTCCTAATCAAGGCGTGGAAGAGTAAGTAGTATGGTCACGTTCAGAGAGGCATACGACGCGGTTAAACGCGCGATGAGCAAAAGGCTAAGCAGAGTGGAGAGGCTGGCAAGAGATCTCGCCAAAGCCGCCGCCAAGGCGGCTGGCGAGAAGGATCTCGACTCGCAAGACAAGAAGCGTATAGCACACGCTGTGAGGGAGGTACTGGGAGCATACGCCGCTAAGGTGGCATACGATGCAGTTGGTACCAAAGGGAAGAGGAAAAAGAAAAAGAAGAAGAAATGAAAGGACTCATAAAAATCAGCGTCTTCGCCATAGCGTCTATCGCATGGCTTGAATACACAGCGATACAACACGGCATCGACGGTATAGCGCTCGCGGCAAGCGTAGGCGCCATAAGCGCCATAATTTCAAGCGTAATCACATACTACAAACTAAAGGCTAAGTATGCCAAAGGCTGAAACACTACTAACATCGGCGCTGGTCGCCGTCGAGGGGGCACACGCATTCTCAGCCTTCCTACCCTCAATTTTTACAATACGACGCTTGGCAGTACCGCAAGACGCAGTCGACGACTTGCGCCTTGGCTACATACCGGCATCGATATTTGCACTAGCGCTTGGCACACTCGCATCGCTGATCTTACGCAATTGGTGGCCCCTAGCCGCGTCGATAATGACAATAATCTTCATGATATCTGCCTATGAATGGGCCATAAGGAGCGCATATGGCTAACATCTACCAGGGCAGAGACAGCTGTTACGCGAAGAAAGAGCGCACATACATCACCGGCTCCAAGGTGACGCCGAGCAACATGAAGACGTTCGTGCGGCTTATACTGAGAGATCTACGCCGCGGCTGGACTTACAATGAATCGTGTCGCAAAATCAAGATGACTAAGAAGCTGGCGATCAAAAGGTTGGCATACCTCAAGGCGTTGTGCGTCAAGCACACCGGGCGCGAGGAGGCATGCGACCGGGCGTACGAGAGAGACGTTGCCCCCGTCGTGTTGAAGCTGAGCGGCAAGAAGATTGTAAAGCCCAAGAAGCGGGCGTCGAAGAAGGCGAAGGCCGCCGCGGTCGCTAGGCGCCGGAGGTAACCCACTCTTTTTTCATTAGAACTCTCTAATCTACAAACTCAGTATGTCTCCATTCGACGTGTGGCTAGCGCTTGTTGTATTGGGCGTTGCGGTTGGCTTCGTAGCGTCGATAAAGTCGACGTGCCTCGACATGGTCGTTGGTACCAACGGTACAATATGTCGGAGAAGATATCGCTGGGTCGAGTGGGGCGACGTCGCGCCGAAGTCGGCCATAACAATGTCCACACTCGGCGCTGTCGACGTGGCTTACTGGGGGATTAGGGAGATAGTTGCGCAACGTGGCGTGCCTATACCTCCCCCGGAGGGTAGCGTAGAATATGCAGTGGTGTGGGGCGGCGTGCTTGCGGCCGCCACCGGAGTGCTGATTTTGACGATCTACCTCCCGCTGTGGTCTCTGCGTAATTAATTCATTAGAATATCTGCTTTTTCATAGCACGCTATGATGCTACAAACAACTATAGATCCGCTCATCGGCCAGATAATCATAGCGCTTATTGCGCTAATAGCCGCTGGGTATGGTTTGTCGCTGTTGATCCAGAAGAGGGCGATGGACAGCACACAGACCGTGGCCGCCGCAACACTAACAGCTACACAATCGTTAATTGCTCAGATGACGTATTACGGCGCCTACGAGAGGGCGGAGATTTTGAGAACGGTGGCCTCTATCGTGGGGGTTGATCAAGTTAGAGACACGGCGCTGGCTTTCCAGCAACAGCGTCTCAACAGCCTATACGAGGTGGAGTACTACCCACCGCCTCAGCAGAAGCAGTAAGGTTGGTACCAACTCCCCATTTTTTCTAAATTATCTATAGTAAATATAAACATACGCACAGACTCAGTCATGAGTAGACGTGGCTGGGCCCAGCCGCGGCCCCTCCTAACGCTTGCCTAGGAAATCAGTAGTGGACAAGCTCCTCGAAGAGATCAGAGAGCAGATCAAGAAGAAGCGGGCGGAGGAGGAGAAGAAGCGGGGCAGGCCTCCCTCCATCCCCAGAGACCCCGAGGTCTATGAGAGGATCGCGAGATTATTCGAGGAGGGCTTCACCGTCGCCGAAGTCGCCAAAGCTCTGGGGGTGAGTGAGAAGACGATTCAAAGACTCAAGCAAGACCCAGAGTTTCAAAGATTTGTAAAGGAGAGGGAGGAGAAGATCAAGGCGGCCCGCATGGCGCGGGCCCAAGTCGTCTACGACAAGGATCTGCTTGAGAAGATAGTCTCAGGGGAGGCGTGGAACAAGGAGGCCTGCAGACAGCTGTCGCCCTGGGAGCCAATCCAAGACGTGTGTATTCAGTGGGTGGTTCACAACCGGTCGAGGCGTAGCCTCAAGTCCGCAGTCGAGGAGATGGCCGAGATCTTCGAGTATATGTGTAAGGTCAAGCAAAAGTGTGACCTCTCTTTGTGGGAGGCGGACGACTTCCTTGAGTTTTCTAGCACAATGATTTCTAGAGGCGTCTCGACGGACACCGTAAGAAAGTATCTTACGAGGTGGTGGGCTTGGAAGCCGGAGCATAGAGAGAAGCTTAAGGGCCTCCACGGCAAGTGGGTGCGGCGCGGCGTAATGAAGACCGAGGAGCACGTCCTTGAGCCGGAGGAGGTTAAGATGGCATTAGAGAGCGACGAGCTGACGGACGAGGAGAAGCTGTATCTCAAGCTGTGGCTCACCACCGGCGCCCGCGAGTACAGCAAGCCCTCGACAAGGGGGTTGAAAGAGATCGGCTGGGGCGGCGTTGTTGGCACCAAGGTCAGCGACATCAACTTTAGAGATTGTACTATTGCGATTAGAGAACCAAAGACGGGCAAGGAGGAGCCTAAGGAGTGGTACGGCATCCAGCTGAACCTATTCTTTCCAGACTTGTGCGGCGAGTTGAGGCGCTACGTCGAGGAGAAGGGGCGTGGAAAGGACGACTGGCTGTGGGGGTCGCCTGAGCGTGCGGTGAAGCTGTACAAGTCCATTATCAAGAAGCTGAGGAAGTTGACGGGCAAGCCGCTGGTGCCTCACGACATTAGGCGTACCCATGCGTATTGGCTTGTCAAGGCGGACGTGCCTCTTGAGCTTATCGCCGGCGGCGTGACGGGTACTAGGCTTATGAACGCCCTTGGTGTCGGCTGGGAGGACATCAGCGTGATGATTAGGTATTACGCGGACTTGGCGGGCAAGTCGCGGAAATACGTGCCGCATGTTCAGCAGGTGTTCCACCAGCTGTTTGCATGAGCGTTAGTACCAACACGACATTAAGGGGAAAGTGCAGGGAGGTGCTCGCGAAGGTGCTTCGAAGCGCATACACAATCAACGTGAAGCATCCGGAGTGCGGCTTTGTGATACCTCTCTACCGCCCCACGAATTTTAGAGATGTCCGCGACGTGAGGGTGGTGTTTAGGACGGTGGAGAGGTGCATCGCCAAGGTGTGGCCCTTCTTTTCCTACTCGTACATCGGCAACTACAAGAGGGTGGTCGTGGTTCACGGCATATCGCTGGCGGAGTTTAAGAAGAGGGCGGGTCTCTGATTTTTTCACCCTATAATTCATTAGTCTTTTTTCACACACTTCTCTGTATGCTTGTCTACGTCTGGCTGGTTGAGATGGGCATAGCGTTTGTAATTGCACTGATAGCATCTATGCCGCCCAGGCGCCCGCTTGCCAGCTGGCTCGGCGACTTCTTCGTTAGGTGGGGCGTCGCGGGGCTATTCGTGTGGTTTGTAGTGACTGATATCTGGGCGCTTAGGGAGCTCCTCAACATGAGGCTTGTGTGGCCTTTCACGCCGCTGGAGGGCTACCTTGAATATCTGACTTGGCACGGCGCGTTGCTCACGGGCATTTTCACATTCCTCTTCTTCGGCTCGACGCTGTTGTTAAGGGCTATATTCGACAGAGAGCATGACTGGTGGGTCGAGAGGTACTGATGCCGCCTAGAATGAAAACCGTCGGCAAGGTCGTGGTGACGCCCAGCGGCTCATACGGCGTCTGCGAGTGCGGATACCGCACGGCCGTATACGCTTATCCGGATAACGCGTATGTTGAACTCGCGGCGCATATGGTGCAGACGCACGGCTCGCTGAGCTACTACATAGCTGTTGTCTTCGTTGACGAGGCTTAATTCATTATTCTTTCTTTTTTGTCTATAGCGTTATGTGGTGGCTACTGCTGTTGTTCGGCTTAGGTCTCGGAGCGGGCTACTTCGCGCGTTATTACAGGCCCCCGGTGAGGAGGGTGTACGCCGTGAGGACAAGCCCCACGGCGCAGTACTCAGGACTTCCGCCCTACGTGAGGGCGCTTATTACGTGTTCTAACAAGTACAGAAGGTCTGCGCTAATTCACTGCCCCAAGCTTGACGAAATTGCGAGAAGGCGCTTTCAAACAATGTCTAAGGTTGGGTGGCGCATAACTCACTACGGTTTTCACAGAGATGTGTCGTTTCCAGCGTCTGAGGTCTACTATCCTTACAGTGCTGTGTTTGCAAACTGCGAATTTCTGCGCCGTACGGCTCCCTACCATTTTGTTAAGCATCTAAGCTATCGATACTTCGGCTATGCGGTGGGCAAGGGCGGGATTTACTACTGCCCGCCGAATGTGAAGGAGCTAATTGGCGAGGTGGACGTAACGCGGCTTGGCTGTAAGGTCGAAATAGGCGACGTGATGCTGTTTATCTTTTCCAACTACTGCCCGCAGTAATTCATTACTCTCATCGAAATACACATATACCGTATGGCGATATACTCGTTGGGTATAGAGGTACCTGCCAATACTACGGCTCCCGTACTGATTAAGAAGTGGAAAGGCGTTGGGGGAGTGGTCAAGACTGTGTACGTCGACGTTTCGGCGGGAGTGGGCTACATGGCCGGCTTCTTTGTCGACTATGCGGGCATTAGACTGCCGTCTGCCATCGACCAAGATCAACAATATTTTAGCGGCGACGACTCTGAGTATCAGCTCAACGTCCACATACCAGTTAGCGAAGGCGACGTATCAATATACGGCGTCAACTACGACTCCGTCCCGCACAGGTTCTGGCTTGTGATGTACGTAGAGGAGTATGGTGTTTAAGACGCTAAGCATAAGAAGATCAACATACGTCTCCGAGGTTCCGGACTTCACAGCGGTCTCGCAGTACAGGCAGATAGCGGGCTTTATAGACTTCCTGCCCTACTACGCCGCGAAGCTGTTCCAGTGTAGCGGCGGCGCGTACTACGACGCCATGACGCAGACGCTGTACTTTCCGCCGGGGTCGGAGTGCATAATCCGCATAACAGGCGAGGGTAGCAGTGGATATATAAACTTCCGTTTATTGTTCTCCCAAGTAAACGGCGTGTTGAAGTGGCATATTAGGGACGTTTTTGGCATTGTAGACATCTCGGGCGCGTTCAGAAACGACAACAGATATACGCGATACTTAACATTCACATTTAGTTCGCGGGGCTTTACGCTGAGGCTGTACAATGACGGCGCAACAGCGATATCAGCATCGCTAGCGTTGTTGCTCTTATGGTCACTTCCATTGTTTCATGGCCTTAGCTATGGGTCATATGCACTTCCGTTGCCGTCATTCACGTCATTTAGTCTGCAAACATTCTTTACAATAGTTAACGCCACACATTATGTATACACAATCTTCAGAAGTATAGACGGCGCAAATGCGAGCGTCACTCTCAACGAGACCGGGAAGACGCTGGCAACGTTCACTACAACGTCCAAGACGTACTTTATACCGTACGTCACACGGTTCTTCGAGAGGCGACATGGGGTAACATATTCGTGGTCTCTGAGCCCCAACGCCGAGCTCCTCTCATTCTACATAGATACATTCTTCATGCAACGCTTCACGCCCTCTACAAAGTCGATATCACAGACATTCACTACAACGTCGACGACTCAAACAACTGGAGCGTTGCTGTCTCTCAGCACAACCTATGCGAAGCTGAGGAGGATAGCGGTGATAGCGTCTAGCAACGCCGGCTGGCTCGTCAAAGTCGACGGCAATGTAGTGCTGGACTCTGCGTGGGGCATTACAAGCATAGACTTTTCACCACCAATCGACACAATGAACGTTGCCGTCGACTACTGGAGTAAAGACGGTACTGACGCTACTGTAACTGTTATCGCAGTGTATGATGAATACCCGG
>FPIC01002958.1_pt1 | contig 25385 bp, 31 predicted proteins | sample 1504481 | NCBI WGS metagenome assembly FPIC01 (sample SAMEA4475357, study PRJEB15587) | soil metagenome | biome: Soil; feature: Field | place: India | collected 2015-03-11 | depth 0 m
CTCAGACAGGGCGACCCCATGTAACAATCGATAGGCCAACCTATATGTCCTACTCTACAATGTCGCCGTAGAGGTAGACTGCGCCAGCGGCGACTATCTGGACTTCTCTGTACTGGCCAATGAGGCCGTCGCCGTGGCCCCTTTTCACCACCACCTGTCTGTAGTCGCTTGCGCGGCCGACAACCAACCCGTGGTCAACCTCGTCGATTAAGACGACGTCACGGCTCCCCACACGCAGGCCGTTTCTCAGACGGGCCACTCTAAGAGAGACCTCACTCAGGATTTTGCTCCTCCTCTTCTTCTCCGCGTCGGGGACTTGTCTAGGCATGACAGCGGCCTCTGTGAAGGGCCTCGGGCTAAACCTAGCCACGTGCACCTTGTCCAGCTGGAGCTCCTCCACCAGCTTCACCGACTCCCAGAAGTCGTCCTCAGCCTCGCCGGGGAAGCCGACTATGATATCGGTGGCGACAAAGGCGAACTCTCCCAACGTCTTCCTAATCTTCCTCACAAGCTCCCTATACTCATCAACGGTGTATCTCCGCCCCATCGCTCTAAGCACCCTATCGCTTCCGGACTGCACCGGGAGGTGGAAGTATCGGTACACCCGGCGGTCGCCCTTAACAATGTCGAGGAGACGATCTGCAAACCTCGCAAATACCCAAGGCTCCGACATGCCTATCCTAACCCTGTACTCCCCCTCCACCTCCCTCAATATCCGCTCCAGGAGATCCGGCAGGCTCCAGCCGGGCCTCCACCTCATGTCGAAACCGTAGGTAATGACGTCTTGACCTGTCAGGTAGATCTCCTTCGCCCCCCTCGCCACGGCCTCCTTCACGTGGCGCACCACGTCGTCGGGATTGGCACTCTTGACGTAGCCGGCGCCACCCCGCGTGTACTTAGTAGCGCAGAAGGTGCAGTTGCCGAGGCAACCGACCTGTAGAGGCACCGTGTAAATGACGCCGCCCTCGTACCTGGGCAGTACCTTCATCTCCCTCTTCTGCCCACCCTCCACCTCAGAGGGGTATAACAGACGCGCGTTAGGCGCTGCGGATTTAATCGTATACGGCCTCAGCTTGGCGAGACAACCCGCCACCACAACCTCCTTGCGTAGACCCGCAAGCTCCCTTATTCTTGCAAGCTGGCGAACCTCGCCGTCTTCCCTCACCGCGCATGTATAGATCATCACCACGTCGGCATCCTCGGGCCTTTCCACAGCCACAAGCCCCAGTCTCTGTCTGATGATCTCCGCATCGGCCTTAGCCAGCCAACAACCATAAGTCTCTATATAGGCCCTTGCCACAACTTAAGGCCGACCTGAATTTAAATCTGGTGCTGGGGACAGAGCCTAGTCTTGTACACCGCGTAGGAGACCTCTCCAGTTTCGAAATTCCGCGTCTCATCAATCTCCATGGAGCAACCGCAACTTGGGGTGATGTAGATTCGCCTAACAGAGGAGGAGGGCGTGTCGGAAATTTTACGCGCTTTTATTTCGCCGCTGTCTACGGTGAAAATTGCGACCTCACCCCTCTTAACTACGTTGCCCCACTTCTGCAACGCGTTTATAATCTCCTCTGGCAGGACTCCCTCGAAGATGTAGCTTTTTCCGCGAATAACTTTTTGCATATTATAAAACATGCAGAGTATTAAAACGTTAAATCAATAAAAACCCCAAAACGGCGAGTATGTGGTGATCAGGGGATATCTCGGTAGCCTACCAGTTGGCGACGTCTTGCCGGCAAGGGTGATGGCCGTAATAAACCTGTCACCTGAGTCCTTCTACAAAGGGTCAGTTGCGGACGAAGACCCCGTAGAAAGGGCGCTATGCCTCGAGAGGCACGCGGACGTAATCGACGTGGGGGCAATGTCCACAGCGCCGTACCTAGAGACTTGGGTCCCCCCAGAAAAGGAGCTAGAGAGGCTCAAGAAGGCACTGCCAGAGATCATAAAGTCGGTAAAAATCCCAGTAAGCGTCGACACTTACAGGCCCCAGGTGGCTGAATACGCCCTTAAGGTTGGCGCCTCTATTATAAACGACGTGACCGGCGGGAAGCTCTATCCAGAGACGTGCAGAATCGTGGCGGACTACGGCGCCTCGGTGGTGCTGATGGCCAGGGAAAGAGAGCCGAGGCCTGGCGTGGACCCAATCACCCGCGTATTAGACGCCCTGCGGGACTCCGTAACCCACTTCGAGAAATGCGGCGTCGATAGTGGCAGGATAGTGGTAGACCCAGGGGTGGGGTTCCCCACCCTCCCGCCGGGAGATCAGCCGTATGTAGTCAAGGGCGAACACCGGCACGGCGACCCCCAGTGGCCTTGGTGGAAATGGGACTTGTACATATTATCGCGCCTCCCCAGCCTCCGCGTGTTGGGCAAACCCATACTAGTCGGCGTTTCTAGAAAGTCGTTTCTCCGTAAAATCGCCGGCGTTGCGACCCCTGACGAGGTCCTGCCGGCGTCACTTGCCGCGGAGGCCCTAGCGGTGTACAAAGGCGCCCATGTAATTAGGACGCACAACCCCGCCGAGACTAGGCAGGTGGTAAGACTAGCCGAGGCTCTGAGGTCAGTAGAACTCGGCAAAGAAGTCTAACACCACTTTTACAAACTCTTCGGGCCTGTCCAAGTAGGCGGGGTGCCCAGCGTCTTTCAGGATCACGACTCTCGCCACGTCTTTTAGGAGCTCGGCGTTGGATGGTGGGGATATCTCATCCCGGTCGCCCCATATCGCCAATATCGGCGTCTCAACGCCGCGCAGTTTTTCAAGCAATTCCTCGGTGAGGCCTACGGGCCCCACCACCACGGCGGCCGCCGCCGGGTACCCCCTTGCCAGGTACCAGAGGACAACCTCCCCCGATGCGCTTGGACCCACAAGCGGAGGGGCGCCAAGGCCCAGGCGGTCGAGGACGCGGCGGAGAAACACAGCATACTCCGGCCGAGGCGCGCGGAACTTGTCGCTCTTACTCCTTATCCCGTACGGCATATCCACAGCGTAGACCGAGTAGCGCTGGGCCAGCCTAGCGAAGATGCCGCTCTCGACCCAAGTATCTGCATTAAAAGACCAGCCGTGAAGCATCACAAACGGCTTCCCGGAGCCGCCGTGTATATATCGGACTCTCCTCCCCTCTACGTCGATTTGCGCCTCGCCCATGTACCTTAGCCCAGGGCGTTTTAAAATAATTACGCCGTCTGCTCCCCAGTACGGCTCCGCATCAACGAGAAGTTCTCGCTCTCCCGGATCACCGAGACGCCTGACCGAGAAGGAAACATCTCAATCCACACCACCTTGTCCGGCTTTGTGAGGTTAACCTTCCTGTTCACAGCCTTAGCCACGTACTCGATGACCGCCGACCTGTCGTACTTCACCCCCCTCTTCTTGAGCTCAATCTTAAACGTCTCCTCCGGCAATATGTAGCGCTCCGCAAGCTCTCCGACGGCCTTCTGCAACTCGTCTAGGTCAGTCTTAACCACCACCATGATGGGAGTAGCCCTCAGCACGTAGCGCGGTATGTAGTAGTTGCTACTCACTAAGTCTATCAATAGCTTTACAAACTCCACGGGGTCGCCCTCCACCTTCGCGGTCAGCAACCCGTCAAAGCCGGTAAACCAGATCTCTTCCACCCTCCTCCCCACTATGTCTCCGATTCTATACATCTCCTCCATACACAGCCTCTCCAGCCTCCAGCCCGTCGCCACTACTAAGTTCCAGCTCACAGAAGCGCCGAAGTTTGTTTATTTATATTTCGCGTTCGGCGAAGGAGATGTCAAGTGCTGGTGTCCTCAACTCACGCCGCCCTCTTAAACTCCGCGGCTCTGATCAACTCAGGTAACTTTTCTCATATTAAGCCCGGCGCTCACCTCACCAAGCAAAGGATCCCATGTCGTTGACTTAGCCGCCGTATACAGCTCTTTTGCGAGTGGCCCTCCAGCTACGTGGGGGGCGCGACGCCGTGATGTAACCAAGGGCTTGCGTGATGCATAATCTTCCATCGTATTCCCTAGGATCGGTCTCTGGACCCAGGGCATTTGGACAGAGACTGGACCCTCTTTGGTGCTACGATTTTCTGCACATAGGCTTTCGCCTCTTTCCTAACATATATGCGCTATCACTTGTTCTTAATTACCTAAAACGAATGTAATCGCTATACGAAATGTGCTCATTCTCCCCTTTCTCTACATATTTCTCCATGTCAATCTTCTCAGCCGGCCTCGTTGGAAGTTTTTCGATGTCAAGTGGATTCCCCCTCTTCCTAAGTACTCGCCACTACTGATCTCCTCAGCGGCTTCTTATAAGTCAATACGTCTATTCTCTTGGACTTCTCTTCCACTACTTATCCGAGGCGCTTGGAGTATGAATTTCTTTTCTAGCTAAGCACTCTCTATATCCTTTGCAAGTCGTTCTTGACGGACGTGGCGCCTATATCATGGATCCTCACATGACCTCAGTAGCTGCTATATGCCGCTGGGCAGTGCGACTATGTTAGTGTAGGGATAGGCTATGTCTCTGAACTTGACGTATTGTCTCTTTTCGGCATAGTGTAGGGGTATGGTTATCTTAGGCCTCAGAAGCATTACTGCCTCTGCGGCCTCCTCTGGAGTCATCACCGAGCCTCCGCCTATGGGCACAAAGAGGATGTCCACAGGACCCACAGACGACATCTCCTTTATGAGGTCTGTGTCGCCTGTGTGGTACAGCCTCACACTGCCGGCGTCGACGACGTAGCCTACGCCCTCGCCTCTTGGGTGGATAGGCCGCCCTCCTTGGAGCTTTGTCACGTTGTAGGCGTCAGTCACGGCCACCCTGAAAGGCCCCAGGTCTAGGACCTCGCCTGGCCTCACTACACGGCCTCCGAAGGGGGAATAAAAGTCCGCAACTCCCCGGGGGAAATGATCCGGGTGGGAGTGAGTGTAGAGAAGGACATCGCACCTGTCAAGGCCCAGCGCATCAATACACAAGGTAACCCCTCCGTGTCTTATAGCCACGCCGGCGGCGCCGCCCGTCCTGCGGATCTCGACGCCTCTGAACTGAAGCCTTAGCATATCCTCGGGACGAGGTCCCCACGGGGAGCCTCAAGTATTCTCAGCCCCCCTACCACGGTCTTGAGCAGGACGTACCCTCTGTACCTCTCGGCTTTTCTAACCTCGCCTATGATTGCAGCATTGTCGAAGCCGAGCTTCTTCATAAACTCCACGACCTCTTCGGCTACGTCGGGGCTTACAGATAGCACGGCCGCGCCTTCGCTGGCCAGCGCCAGGGGGTCTATGCCCAACATGTTGGCGTAGTACGCCACCTGGGGCCTAATGGGTATCGCAGATTCTTCCACGATGATGACAGTGCCGGAGGCCTTGGCCCAGTCGTTGAGCGCCATGGCTAACCCGCCTCTAGTCGGGTCGCGTGCTGCGTGGATGTGGGGGCCGTACTTCTCGACTAGAGGTAACATGAGCCTGGTCAAGGGCTTTACGTCGCTTACGAGCCCACCTCCCGAGCCTTCGTCTATTATGCCGATCTGCCTCGCCAAGATCACAGCCCCGTGATCTCCGAGATATCCGCTCACGACTATTTTATCGCCAGGCTGGGGCCTGTCCACTATCAGCCTATCGGCTATCCCAATGCCCACTGTGGCTATCGCTATCTTGTCTATCTGGCCCTTCGGCATCACCTTGAAGTCGCCGCCTATCAGCGCGACGCCCTCCTCGCGCAACACCCTCAACATTGAATCCACGATTCTCCTCAGATCTTCCAGGGGGAAGCCCTCCTCTACTATGATGGCGTCCATGAGGGCAATGGGCTTTCCGCCTAACATTAAGACATCGTTGATAGAGCCTGAGGCCGCTAAGACGCCTATATCGCCTCCGGGGAAAAATGGCGGGTTAACCGTGTAGGAGTCTACCGTCACGACCAAAAAGCGCCCATCGCCCATGGGTATTGCCGCCGCATCGTCGGGGAAGTCTATACCCAAGCCACCCTCCACTTTTTTAAGCCTCTCCTCGATCTTGGAGAAAATCAATGACTCGAGGATTTGCGACGTCTCCACACTGCCTGCCCCGTGGGCCAACTTGACGACCTCGCCCATGTGGATTAAAAACAGCGTATAAATAACGAATTCGCGACGAGACAGTCGCTACGGCGCGCTCAAATGTTGCTCCTAAACTTAGAGGCGATCTCCTTAGCCCAAGGGTGCAACCCATCAGCACCCCTCAGCGCGAGCTTGAGGGCGAGGCGCAGTTGCCTCTTGGGCTCTTGGGGTATGTGATCCATCACGACTACTGCAGAGGGCTCGGCTATGGGTCCTACGTATTCTCTGACCTTGTGCCTTACGTCTTCGGGGTTTGCCTTGCCCTTTACTACGACGAGTGGAGACTCGAACTTCTGGGGGTCGCGCAAGCCAACGGCCACCGCGTCCTCGACGCCGGGTAGGGAGGCTACGGCCTTCTCTATAATGGCAGGCGAGATCCTGTACCCGTTGATTTTCATCACCGTGTCCGATCTGCCTAGGGGGAATATGTTCATGTCGTCGGCCATCACGGCCATATCGCCGACGTAGTACACCCCGCCTCTCCACTTCTCGGCGTACCAAGCGGAGTACTCGACAGGCATCGCCGGCCAAGGTCTCTTGACGACCAACTGGCCCGGCCTACCCCTCACGGGGTTTCCCGAATCGTCTACCACGTCTATGTCGAAGCCGGGCATCGGCGGGCCTACGGAGCCCGGGGCTACGGGGACGAATGCATAGTTGGGGAGACTACCCGTGACAAAGGTCCCAAGCTCTGTCTGGATGAACATGTGGATGACGGGTATCCTCCCGCTGAGCTTCTCCGGAAGTGAATCAATAGAGGGGGTCGTCCCCGTACCCACATAGTGGTAGGCCCACTTCCAGTATTTGACCTCCATGGGCTCCGCCGTGGTCAAGATCAGCTTCAACATGTCCAAGTTGTGGCTCTCGAGCAGCTTGGGATCTTGCCTCGAGAGGAGCCTTAAGGCCCCCGCCGTCGTCAAGAAGACGTTGACGGCGTAGTCCTCCAGCACGCTCCACCATACATCCCAGCTCGGGTAGTCGGGGCCCCCCTCGTATATTACCACGGCCGAGCCTACCATAAAGGGCCCAAACAAGACGTAAGTGATGCCGGTTATCCATCCCGGCAGGACCGTGCAGAAGTAGGTGTCGCGCGGCCTTAAGCCAATCCACCTCGTGGTGGCGTAGGTCTGCGCCAAGTAGCCGCCGGCGCCGTGCGCGACAAAGCCAAGACCGTCGTCGTAGCCCACGTGGAGGCCGAAGAGTGGGTGGGAAGACTCAACAACGACCTCCTCGGCCTCTACGGGCGAGACGTCGTCTAAGACGAAGTCCCTCCCGCCGATTAGCTCCACGTCTATGCCCATCCTCTGCACGACCAACACCTTGGGCACGTGCTTAGTCAACTTCAGCGCTTTGTCCACAGTCTCCTTGACCTTTATCGCCTTCCCCTTCCTGGGGAAGGCATCGACGGCTACGAGTAGCTCGGGGCGTCTGTCCTCGATGCGCATGGCCAAATCGCCGTGGCCGAAGCCCGTGAACACGGGCTCAAACGGCGCGCCTATACGTACAGCGGCTAACATAAGCGCGATCACCTCGGGTGTCGGCGGCGCGTAGAACATGACCCAATCGCCTTTCCCCACGCCCAGAGCTCTGAGCGCTCCCGAGTACCTCGCGGCTAGCTGGTCTAGGTCTGAGTAAGTGAAGGTCTTTATGAGACCATCCTCACCCCTCCAGATCAAGGCCACTTTATCCCATATCCAAGTGCCGGCGTGTTTCCCCACTATGTTCTTATAGGGGCTCAACTCGCCGCCTACAAACCACCTAACGGCCGGGGGATCCCCCTCCACGAGCTTAGTCCAAGGCCTCTCCCAGATTAGGTAAGACGCCTCCCTCGCCCAGAACTCCGGCTTTAGGCTTTCCTTGTATATTTTCTTGTACTGCTCGAATGGTATCGTCTTATACTTGAAAAGCGGCGGGATTACTCTCTCCTCGCTGATGAACTCTTTCAGGAGAGTCTCCATGTCAAAGGCCCCTCGCCACGTCCCGCACCGCCTCGGCTATGGGGCCTCTGTACTCGTGCAGTCTCCCGATGTAGTCCTCAAGGGAGGGGTCTATCGGTATCTCGTAGACTCTGGCGCCGGCGTCTTCGCCAAGCCTTCGCGCCTCGTCGCCACGGCCGAAGGGGTAGATTCTCGCCCCCCCCCCGCATTCGATGTAGGCCATGTTGAGGATAAAGGCCCTCGGCTTGCGACCCGCCTCTATGAGGTAGTCGACCAGTTGCTTCACGACCTTGTAGGAAGCTTTTGAGGGTGTGGTGACCACAACCGGGACGTAGCTGGCGATTCTGCCCAAGGCGAGTAGCTCCTCGCCCATGCCGGGCGGCATATCGACAATTACAGTGTCGGCGTCTCCGAGCTTGGCGAACGCTATCAGGGCCTCGACGGCGCCGGATTGGCCGTACCCCGGGAGCACCACGTATCTATCGCCCACGATGCCGCCTAACGAGAACAACTTCAAGCCGCCGACGACGATCGGCTCGATACCCTCCCTTCCCACCTCGTGAAGCTTTCCAGACACGCCGAAGAGCTTCGGGATAGACATGCCGCTGAGGTCGAGGTCGATCAAGGCAGAGCCCCTAATATTAAGCGCCAACAGAGACGCAACAACGCTTTTGCCCACACCTCCCTTGCCGCTCATCACAGCTATCACCTTCCTCCTCTTCAGCTTATCCCGCGCGAGCTCCAGGAGCGGCCTCATGTTGTCTCCACCTCCTCTATCTTTATCGAGAGCTCCGCCTCTATGTCGTGGGAGCCGCACTTAGGGCATTTGACAAAGGTGGGTAGCAACTCGGGAATTAGGTGCAGGGGGTACTCCTCGCCGTACTCCACAGCTATGCGCCTAATCTGGGGGTCCACCTCTTCTTGGCCGAACTCGTAACCGCAAGCACGGCAACGATAGCGGGGCGACCTCACCTTGACCTCCAGCTTGGCCCTCTCGAGCCTGGACTCCCTCTTGAGCGCGTCGAAAGCCTCGTTTAACACAGATACGTCAAGTTGAGCCGGCGAGGGCACCGACAGCACAACCCTTTTTATCTCGACGCCGTGCTCTAATGCCCAGCGGTCTAGCGTTTGCACCAATGAGAGCGCCAGCGACCACTCATGCATGTGCCGCAGGCATTGGGTGCATTAAAGTATTATTCAAGACGTGGGATGTTCACCACTCTTAGGAACCTAAGACCCCTGCCCACTCTGGACATCCTCGTGACGAGGCCTCTTATCCTTTCGCTATCGCCGAGGGCGTGTATCACCTCTAGGCAATTCCTGTCGTCTAGATGTATGTGTGTCGAGGCCCTTATCACGTCTCTGAACTCGTGCTGAATCTCAGTGAGGTTCTTTGCCACCTCGCCGACTTCGTGGTCATATATGTAGACTATTATAGACGCCATAGGCTTTTGTACAAGCTCGCTGATCTTCTCCGCAATTATCGAGGCGACGAAGCGGGACCGGTTTGTCTCGCCAAGAATAGACATGGCATTTTCCATTTCTTTATAGAGCTTATCGTCAAGAGTCAGACTAATCCGTTTCATGTATAGCTGTTTACTTTTAATTAAAAACCCTTTTCATGCCATGTTTAGAATGGACGACGGCATAGCGCCAAGGGATCTAAAAGTGGAAATTATCAAAGACGGCTTGAGGAACATAAGGGCAAAGTACAAGGAGTGCCAGACGACCAGAAAGAAGGAAATCTGCTATGCTATAGCGGCCAACGAGCTGATGTCTATGTTCGGCTCCTTGGTGCCAAACGTATGGCACGACCCCGAGATGAGATACTTCATCCTAAAGGGCACTGAAGGCATTTTTGTCTACGACGCGGACCTCGACAAGTTGCGAATATTATCTATAGAAGAAATAGTAACTATCATATTAAGAGAAACATAATATACTTTTTATAATATACCCTTAGAAAACTATAAAAAGTATATTATGTTCTAGATCTATATGAATGAAATATATATTAATAAATGCATAATTTGATCAATATAATTGATTCTCAATACAATACGCTTTATATCTTTTTAAAGTCTCATTTTCCTAAACTACATGTATAACTCTTTTGCCCTGATAGCCTCTATAGGATATCTTTTGAGGGGAGATTGCGCTATAGGCTACGAGGCCGCACGCATATTGAGGGAAAAGGGTCTACAGGTGTTGGAGTTATCCGGCGACGTCTTCACGATGATAGACGAGCTGAAGGAGCATCCGCACGAGGTTTTGATCTTGTTAGGCACAATACAGAAGGGCCGTCCGCCTGGGACTCTAGAGGTTTATGAGTTCAAGCCGCAGAAGTTCGACGACGTCCTCGCCGCGGCCAACGCACTTCGTCCCTCCCTCGAGGGAAGGATATCCCTCCAAGATCTGCTCATTGGTCTCAGCGTCTTGGGGCCTATATCCAAAAAGACGTACGTCGTGGACTGCGAACCCCCGCGCCCCGAGCCCGGCATAGGCCTATCGCCCGAGGGGAGGAAGTGCGCGGAGCTCATGGCAGAGAAGACGCTGGAGTTGCTGGGCCATGTGCAAGGTGCTTGACGAGAGGGAACTAGAAGTTCTGAAGGCATCGCTCGATTCGCAACGATTCTACCATGTATACAAGAAGACTCCTCTTCCGCTGGCCTCTGCCTGGAGACTCATTAGGCGTTTAGCAAAGGCCGGATTGGTAGAATACAGCAGAGGGCATGTCAAGGTGGCCGAGGCTGGGCTTATTGTATTGGCTAGCCACGGCGATCCGATGGCCTTAGCACTCTTGGCAGATAAATACAGAGTTAACACGGTAGCGGTGAAGGAGTACTTAGAGTTCCTCTGCCAGAGGATAAAAGATCTGCCAGTAAAGACGTTGGTAGACACGGTGGGACTTATAGGGCCGGGCTCTTTGAAGGAGTTACGCGGCACGCCAGCTGAGGGCCTCGCGGCTAAGCTCTTGTTGGAGTTCTGCAAAGAGTTCGTAGTGGAGGTAGATGGTTCTATGTTCCTGCTGGGAGGCAAGGGGATAATAGCGGCGCACTGCAAGTTCTGCAACCGCGAAGGGGTCTTAGAGCTGTATCCCGACTGCCCCTATACCAAGATCTTTTTCAGGTATCTGAAAACGCGATTTTTAAGAGCAGCTAAGACATTCTCCAATGCTGATAAAAAGACGTGATTTCCTGAAGGCGTCGGCCCTCGCTTCAATGTTGGCATCTCTCAACTGGAGCGCCTTAGTGAAGGCGGCAGGCGAGACCATTAGGAGCGGCGGTATAGGAGTTGTCTGGTTTGAGGCTCAGGACTGCGCCGGCAATACGACTGCAGTGATCCAAGCTACTGACCCGTCCCTTCTAGACGTTTTGCTGGGAACGACGCCGCTGGTGGGCCCCGGCACCGTCAGACTTCTATTCCACCATACTGTGATGCCGCAGTGGGGTACGTATCACATACAGTCCCCCTCTGACGTCGCTGAACATACAAAGCTTGAGCAGTATTTAGCAACCCAGCCTCCGCCTGGCGACGCCATGAAAATCTTAGAAGAGATCGCAGAGGGGAAGCACGGCCCCTACGTCTTGGTCCTAGAAGGGAGCTTCCCCCAAGAATATGGCATTTCGGGCTCAAACATTGAAACGAAAGGCGGCTACTACTGCGTAGTGGGTCACAGAACATGTACCGAGTGGGCAAAGCTCTTATTTAAAAACGCGGCCGCGGTGGTGGCCGTGGGCAACTGCGCTGCCTATGGTGGGGTAGTTGCGAACAAGGTGTTGGAACCTCCGCCGAATTTCAAATTCCCCACTTGGTCGCCGTCTCCCACTGGCGCAATAGGCATGTTCGACGACCCGATAAGGGGAGTAAAGGGAATGATCCACCAGCCGTACTTCCAGCCAGAAGTGGAGCCGTTCCGCAAGTATATTGACGAGGGAGGAGTCCCTGACTTTAAGACAATAAAGCCAGCTGTTGCCGTGCCGGGATGTCCGGCTAACGGCAACGGCATTCTCAGAACTCTAGCATTACTAGTACTAGTAGCAGGGGGGGTATTAAAGCCCGACGTCCTTGAGAGAAGGGCGTTTCTCGACGAATATGCAAGACCGAGGTTTATATTTGACCAAACCGTCCACGAGCAGTGCCCAAGGGCGGGATCCTACGCCGCAGGCGATCTCCGCCCCTACGCTGGCGCCGGCGATTACAAATGCCTATTCGGGGTGGGCTGTAAGGGGCCTATTTCAAATTGTCCGTGGAATAAGGTGGGATGGGTCAGCGGAATAGGGGGTCCGACAAGGACGGGAGGCGTGTGTATAGGATGTACTATGCCCGGATTTACCGACGCCTACGAGCCATTCTGGGCTCCACTTAACGCGCCAAGGTTGCCTGCAATACCCACGCTCGTGGCCGCTGTGGGGGGCGCAGCAGTGGCAGGGTTGGCTGGCGCTTATTTAATGACCCGCGGGGCTAAGGAAAAGGAGGAAAAGAAGTAGTATGGAAATTTTGGAGTTTTCCCTTTTTGTACTATTCCCGGCGGCGTTAGCCATATTTGCGCTCGGCGCCACATACCGCTTATTCCGCTACGTCTTCCTTTACAGAAAGGGCGTATACATACATAGGGATAGGAGCTTTGCTTTTAAAATTAAAAGTCTAGTACTGTCATTTTTAAGGCCCATATCTTTTAATCTCAGAACTAAGCCAATGGAGTTTGTATTTGGGTTTATATTAATGCACGCAATAGGGCTTATCCTGTTGATCTTCTTGTTAGCACAACATATCGCATATATTGAAGCTATTATTCCATTCTATGGTTTATTGTGGCCGCTGGCTATACCAATAAGCCCAATTACAGGCGCTCTCACTGTGACGTCGCCTGTGGGCGTAAAACAAGTAGAAACGTTGTGGGGACCCCTTACGGTAATATTAAACGGAGATTTTCTGGCTATATTTGCAATTATGGGGGCTGTATATAAATCGTTTTCGAAACTATATGAAAAGTTAAAGGGTCACAAAAATGTGAGAATAGGCGATCTCCTAATTTGGTCCATCCTACTTGCTATTTTGATAACGGGGTGGCTTGCATCTCACCACACGCCTAGTGACATTGTTGGGTATAGAGCCATATTGGGTTTACATATTGCTTTCGCTGCTTTATTCGTAGTTGTGTGGCCATTTACTAAATACTTCCACTTCCTCTGGGGCTATTGGTACGGAAAGCTACATGAATGGTACGACGTGGCGATAAAGAGAGGCGCTTAGATTTTCACTTAGGCGAAAAACCTCTTTTTAACGGTTTTTTGTTCCAAATTAGTTATGGGAATTTCCGTCCCAAAGCTTAATTCGGTAACGCTCCACTATTTTGAAAACTGTGTTGGGTGCGCCGCCTGCGCCCCTTCCTGTCCGTACTACCACGTGGACAAACACTACGCGCCTGTAGAGAAGGCCGAGTTTTTAAGGGAAATTTTGCGGAAGAAATACACTCTTGCAGGCAAGCTATTTGGGCCTTTAACGGGGGCTAAACTGCCGAAGAGAGAAGAGGAGTTTAGAAAACTTATAGAGTTTGCGTATCGCTGCGCCGACTGTGGTCATTGCTATGTGACGTGCCCATTTGGAATTGACAGCGGTGCGATGGTTAATAAATTACGGCAAGTGCTCTTCGGCGCAAGCTATGGCCCTACCTTGTTGAGACAATTAAGCGCCTTGGAGAGGGACAAGGGGTACATAGCCGCCGCCAGGGCCATTTGGGAGGACTTCCTCAGAGATGCGCAGGCGCCGGTTGGGAAGAAGGGGGCTCGGATATTATTAATGGTCTCGCTGGGCGATATTATTTTAACAAGACAAGCCGTTTTAGACGCAGTGTCGATTCTCAAAAAGGTTGGCGAAGACTTCTCTCTTCCCGAAAAGCCTCTTGGCATATTCCCACCTGTGGGCTACACGGTGGGGGACGCAGAGTCTCTAAAAACCGTAGTTGCAGATATAGTGAGCTATATTGAAGGCCTTAGCCCCCAGGCTGTTGTCATGATAAACGGGTGCTATACATATCCCTATTTCAGATTTGAGGCAACTAACATCCTGAAGAGGAAGTTCAGTTTTAAAGTACTACACATTTCGGAGTTGTTGGCTGAATATTTGAGACAGGGCAGGTTGAGGTTGAAGAAGCGTAGTGTAAAGGCGGCGTTGCAAGATTCCTGCCAGCTCGCTAGGCGCGGTGGAGTTATTGAGGAGCCGCGCGAGGTTTTAGAGACTTGTGCCGAAGTCATAGACGTTAAGCACAGCCGCGAGGATGTAGAGTGTTTAGGCGGCGGGGCAGGCATTGGGATATTGGCCAGACCGGCGAGGGATGCGCTTGTGAAGACCCTCGGAGTTAGCGTTACCCCCTCAGACTGGGAGAGGCAGTTTTTAGAAAAGCTGGAAAAAGACTATGCAAAGGCCGCTAACAGGAGGGTAGAGGAGTTGAGAAATGCCGGCGCCGACGTAGTTGTCGCTCTTTGTCCATTTGCGCTAGAGGCATTAAGAGGTGCGGGACTAGCCGCGGAGCACTTCGTCTCAGTTGTGGCAAAGGCGCTCGTGTAACTTTTTTCAAGTAGTTGAAAACGTGGTTTTTAACTAGGCGTATCAGAGGCAAACATGTCTACAATAAAGCTCTGGATAGATCCCATTACGCGCATAGAGGGTCACCTAGGGCTTTATGCCGAGGTGGATGCCGCTACCCGCGCCGTCTCCGTTGCGAAGACTACCGTCATGATGTTCCGGGGCTTTGAGGTCTTTTTAAGGGGGAGGCCCCCAGAGGACGCCATTGCCATAACCTCGCGCAGTTGCGGCGTCTGCGGGGCGGCCCACGCCAACGCCTCAACGAGGGCTTGCGATGCCGCGGCTGGCATGACCCCCCTCCCCATGGGCAACGTGTTGAGGAATTTGGCCTACGCAATGACAGATTACACCTACGACCACCCACTCATCCTCAACATGTTGGAAGGCCCCGACTACAGTGAACTGATTGTGAGTAAGCTGACGCCTTCTGTGTGGCAGACTGCCCAGCAGACGCCAGCAAAATACTCCAGCATACACGGCTACCGCACTATAGCTGACATAATGCGCGACCTCAACCCCATCCAAGGGCGTATTTGGCAACTGACGGTGAAATACCAGCGCATAGCCAGAGAGGCCGGTGTGTTGATATATGGCCGCCACGCCCACCCAGCGACGTTAATACCCGGCGGCATATCGACAGACATAACAAACCTGGCATCGTTGCTCCAGGAGTACTACGCGCGCCTATCCCTCTTGACCGCTTGGGTTAAGTTCGTCTGGGCCATATGGCAAGACCTCTACGAGTTCTTCAGAGACCACGTATCGACGCCGGACGGACAGCCTTACGCCCTAACGCAAGGCAAGACCCACGACCCGCCCGTGATGCTCGCGGGCGGATGGTCCGATGACCCCGAGGTCTACAGTAATATATACGACGAGGCTGGCGGTGATTGGGTGAAGATGTACTCCCTCCTGGATAAGGCCTACAACGCCAGATGGGAAAAGCCCGGCTTTGCGATAGGCCACGAGATCTACAGCCCCAACCCCACCGAGATTCAGCTGGGCTATCTCGAATTCGCCGACTCCTCCTTCTACGAGGACTGGGTCAAGGCCAACGTGGCTCCGCCCTACGGCTGGCTCAAAACAGATCCGTTGGGCAGAGAGCTGGCATACGGCACAGACCTCTACAAATACCATATGTGGAACCGTACCACGATCCCGAAGCCCGGCGCCATAAACTTCGCCGAGAAGTACACGTGGGCCGCCGAGCCTAGGCTCCTGCTAAAAGACGGCAAGATTGCCCCGATAGAGACTGGGCCTATATCTCAGCTCTGGCTCAACACGTTGCACGCGACTAAGGTCGAAGTTGATAACCACAAGGCTTGGGAGAGCAACGGGAGCCAGCTCAAGGTTTATCTGCCCGGAGGCACCGTAAATCCTGACCTCCCGCCAGGCACCGCCGAGGAGTTGGTGATAACGTGGAACTTGCCCAAATACTCTACGACTATGGAGAGGTTGTTAGCAAGAGCTGTGCACTTGGCCCTCGTGGTGTCCCTCGCTTGGGCTAACCTCCTCTACGCCTTTAAGCTTATAAACGCCGGGAAGATCCAGACGTCGAGGCCATGGAGCTACGGAAAATGGCCAAGCTTCTCTTACAGCTTCGGCTGGTGGCAGGTGCCGAGGGGCAACTGCATGCACTGGCTGGTTCAGCAGAATGGTCGCCTGGCCAACTACCAGTACGAGGCGCCCACCACCCCCAACGTGAGCCCGACTAATAACAGATGTACCGACCCTTGGAAGGGCCAGTGCGCCGGCCCGTTCGAGATGTCGGTACGCAACAGCAAGGTGACAGAGGAGGTGCCGCCGGATCAGTGGACCGGCCTAGACCTCGTGCGCGCCATTCGTAGCTTCGATCCCTGTCTAGCGTGCGCGGTGCACTTTGAGGCTAAGGGCGAGGGTGGCCGCGTGTACAACGTGATAGAGAAAGTTATATGGAACGCTTGCTCGTTGTAGGGCTGGGCAACCCTATTTACGGCGACGACGGCTTCGGTTCCTGTCTCGCCCAGTTTTTGTCTCTCTTTAACTCCTTCATCTTAGACGGCAATGCACACGGCATCGGAGTGCTCGGCAACCTTACGGATTATGACGTATTAGTTTTCTTGGACATTGACACAAGGTTGCCCCCAGGAGCAGTGGCCGTGGAGAGAATAGAGGGCTCTCTCACAGTTTCGGAGACAAGGCTAGTGGACGCCCATAGAACGCCCCCATCGCTCCTAGTTGGCTACTTAAGGGCGATGGGTAAGAACCCCAAAGCATATTTAATCGCCGTGGGGCCCAAAAGGGTGGAGCCTCTTTCGCCGCCCTCCGAGGAGGTCCTCGCGGCGTCTTATACCGTCCTCTCTGAGCTACGGCAGAAGCTTGCCGAGTTCGGATACGAGCTAAAAGTCGAGGGTGATGTTAAAAAGGGGGTGGAAGAGTGTTATAGACGTGTCCTCCGTGCGTGACCTTGCGGAGCTTCTGAGAATTTACCGAGAGTTCAAGAAGTCTGTTGATTCTGTGCTGAAACCCCTGGAGGAATTGAGGGCGGAACTCGTGAAGCCGATGGCGCAACCCGTAGAGGAGGAGTTCAAGAAGACGATCAGTTCTATACTCTACTCTTGGTTGACTGACTTGGGCAACGCCAAGGAGTTGCAGAAGGCGGATATGGAAGAATTGTATAAAAAGGTCAAGGAGCATTTTAAGTAATGTACGGCCTTTCCTACTTCTACTGGTTTATATACGGCACCAACTTAGACCTCCCCGCGGTTTTGGGTAAGCTGGTGGGCTTAGGATACGAGATCGGCCGGGCGACTTATAGAGGAGGCCTAGTCCACCTTGAACCGCTCCCCGACGGGTCGGCAGCCAAGCGCGTCTACGAAGATGGGGTGGTGCAAATATTCGCCGATTTGAATAAAGGCGCGTTGGGAGTATATGCGGAGAGCTACAATTTAGTTAACAGAGGCGTTGCAGACCTCTCCAGAGCGTTGGCGGAGCTTTCAGCGCCTGAGCCTCCCAGGGCGGAGCTACATATATCCTTTGGGTTCTCCGGGAACGACTGTAGGAGCGAGAAGCTGGTACTCGCCGGCGAGGATTTCGTCAAGACAGGTCTCGTGTTGGTGAGCGGGAAGCCGCAGGGCGGTGAAGGCATCTACATATTAATCACGCCAGCGGGTGACGGCCGTTATATAACCTACATAGTTATCGGCGGGGGTTGGCAGTACACGATCTCCCGCTTGAAAAGAGCGGGCGACCTCATAAACTCCCTTTTAGCGTTCTTCAACTGCAAATAGGGGACATCCGCATTTGTCGTATTCGTACTCACTAGCTTTTGCCAAGGCCTCTTCGCCAGAGTATAGGGTGCCATCTGCCAGAAAGTGGAGGTTCCAACCCAGCTCGAGGAACTGGTGAGAGGTCATCACCACAGTTTTAGCCGTGGATGTAGCCGCCGAGATGGCCGTCTTGAGCGCTCTGGGCGAGAGACCCTCCGGAAGCTCGTCGAGTAGGAGGACGTCGGGCTTCCCCGCAAGCGCGCAGAGGAGCGCCGACAGCTTCCTCTGGCCCCAGCTTAAATGAAACGGGGAGCGATTAAGGAGATCCGCTATGCCGAGCTCCTTGGCTATCTCCTTAATTTCCCTCTCGTCGGATCGGCCTCTGCCCCACAAGACGGCGTTTTCCAACACCGTCCCCGCCACGAAGTGTACCTCGGGATCTTGGAACATTATCGACGTGACCCCCTCCACGTCGATTCTTCCGCGTTTTGGTTTTAATATCCCCGCTATTGCGTGGAGGAGGACAGTCTTTCCCGAGCCGTTGGGGCCTATCAAGATATTCAAGCCCTTGAGCTCGCCGGTGACCCCCCTCAACACGGCCCTCCCGTCTATATCAAGCCAAACGTCCTCTAGACGAATAGCCATGCCACGATAGCTACGATGAAGGTTACATCGCTTAAGGAGGGCTTAAGCCTACACAGAGGCGTCAACATAGTCGACACGGTGTAGATCTCTCTATACCTCGTCTCGATCCTCCGCAACATATATACCGCCGCGAAGGCGCCTCCTTGAAGATCTAATCGCCCTCTCAACGCCTTATATGCGCTCACGGCTGTGTCCAGAGCGTTGGGGGCCAGCAATACGGATTTCAACATAGCGACGATCACAGCGCCGTTGAACCCTAGGCAAGTTAGGGAGAGGATCGCCGGCGTAAAGCCCCTCATTGCGACGAAAGCTCCCAGCAACGCCGCTGACGAGACGGCGCGGTATAAGGTGGGGAGAGCCTCTTGAGGCAAGAAGCCGCGGGCTAGCAGAAGGCCCAGTGCGTACACAAACGCCGTGAACGCCGCCGTTGCGGCCGAGATCCTCAACACTATGCCCGCGCGTCTCCAGGCGGCGGCCGCCGAGATGCCGAGGGCGAACATCATGGAGTAGAGATCCGCCTTGAAGGCATATAGCGCAACGGCCGTTGCGGCTAGGCCTAGAGAAATCGGGGAGGCTGGCTCCCACCTCTCCTTGCTAACCGAGAGCAAAAAGGATTGGATTTCCGACAGGAAGGTCATCTCCCTCTCTCGAACAACAAAGTGAGCAGTATGAACACGGCCACGCCCATCGCGCCGGCTATTATATAGCCTACAACGTCGGGTAAGCCTGGCACCGTGTAGTCCTTAAACGGAGTCCAGTTTATCTCGGATTCGTTGAGGTGCAACATATCTGCTACGTTGTCGAGGGGCTCAGCATAGCCGACCGCGTTGGCCAGAATAACGCCGAATATCGGCGAGATCAATAGAAAGATCAAGATGAGTGTTAGGTAGCGCTTGCTCATGGCCTCGGCTTGGCGGCCAGGACCGGTATTTGCGCGGGCATCATGCCGTAGCGCCGCAGAGTTGCCACTAGGGCTACGGTTATTGCCCCCTCGACGATTCCCAAGAGGAAGTGGGGTATAGCCATTGCCGGGATCGTGATCGAGAGCGGATAGCCTATAGTCGGCATTAACCCGATCTCGAGACCAGCGGCAGTTCCCGCTATGAATATGCCGAGCCATCCTCCCAGGAAGGCCCCCGCAAGGGGGTATCTCCTCTCTAATAACTTCCACAGCGCCCATCCGATCCAGACGTACACTACGCCCATGTTCAAGACGTTAGCGCCGTACGCCGTTATGCCCCCGTCGTGAAAAAGAAGTGTTTGAACTGCCAGGACCAGCGCTATGGCTATGCCGGCGGCCCATGGGCTGTTTAAGTACATAGCCGCGAAGGCCCCGCCGACGAAGTGAAGCGAGGTGCCGCCTGGGATAGGCCAATTGAGCATCTGGGCCACGAAAATGGCGCCGGCTACGGCCGACACACTAGGTAGAAGATCCCTAGGCGTTTTCCTCACGGCAAAATAGAGGTAGATGGCCGCAATCAGCCACGTGGCGCCCGCCATGTAGGGATCTAGGTATCCGTCTGGTATGTGCACATCTGTCATACTATATTTTATTTAAATTATTACTTCCGCGAAGTTGAAAAACTATCATGGCCAAGCGGCGCGAAAAAGGGCACTACGCCGCGGTCCACGTCAGCGTTCACCGCGCCGCATTGGTGAACTACGATGTTTCTGAATCTGACCACGGATCTATACTTGTCGAACTCCTCTTAGACGCCGCTACATGCGTTGTCCCAGTTGCGGATTCGGAGACAACAGAGGCATTGCCGCCGTTCTGAACATCCGCGCGAAGACGCTCAAGATGGGGGGCGCTCTGCCCGCCCCGACTACCCCCCGATGACCGGTGAAGCCCTAGCCGATGGGGGAACCGATAAGCCGCCCAAGGGGAAGCCCGGGGCGGAGAGGAGGTCAGTCAGAGGAGGTAAAGGCCAAACTTCTCTATTTTCCCAGTTTTTGGATCCACCACGTAGCCGAGCCTCTCAAGAGCTTGTACGCCTATCAAAACATCGAGGGGGAGGCCCTCTAAGACTTCCACAAAAGCCTCCGTCTCCTCGCCGTTTATCTTAACCACGGCGACTGCAACATCTACAGCAACAACTCTGCCGTCGGCCAAAACCCTTGTCTTCTTCCTAAAGGGCCTCAACCCGATTTCTTCCGCCACTTTCCTGTTAACTATAATCTCTCCGTTAAAACCGGTGTCCATCAGCCCCTTGTACTTCCTCCCGCCTATTTCCACGTCCACTACGGTAATGCCCATATGATAAACATCGGTAGTTATCTTAAAATTTTGTTGACACCAACAATGTTGCCGCTAAGGCATAGCGCCTAAATTTATTTTGACAAAGTGGGGGCGAGCCCTGCCTTCTAAGGCAGGGTGAGGTACTTAAAGTTCGTTAAGGGCGCAGACAAAGCTCGCGCGTCCATGCATTAAATATCCCGCGCCTCCTAGGAGTCGAGGAAGGGGCTCTCTACGGCGTGCGGCGAAGGGCTGGAGACACTGCCTACGCCGTTCGGCGCCGGAGGGCCCCGATTGATTGCTCAAAGTATTATGCGTGCCCTCACCCCCTCCCTCTCGGCGGCTTGCGCCAATTCGCGATCCGCCGTGTTCAGTGCGGCGCATTAAACCAGCAGGTAGCTGGCTATTTGGAGGGCGTCCGCGACGTAGAGGTGATGAGCTAAGGCTATGCGCATAGAGGCCCTCATGACCCTCAAGCCGATGGGGATCAACAAGCGCGCCGAGTCTGCTCAAGGCGGCCGTCTCCTTGAGCATCGGCGAAACCGCCGTCTTTACATCGCCCTTTAGCTCTCCCCTCCTCGCCTTCTTGTCTATTGCGGAGGCGGCCTCGCCTATATTGTAGACCGAGAAGGAGAGAACCTCGGCGCCCCGATACGCCGCCTCGAACAGCTCGTCGACCTTCCCGCTGTCGGCCCCCTCGACGTAGCGCTTAACCAATACGCTCGTGTCTAGGTAGATCACAGACGCCGCTCTCTATCCCCCCTCAGCTCCCTCATGAGCTCCGACGTGGGGGCGCCCAATGCGGCCGATCTCTTGGCCTCGTCCGGCGCGATGATAGACCAGCTACACCCCAGCCCCAGCTCCTCGCAGAGCTCCGCCGCTTGGCTCTACCCGTCTAGCAACGCTATATAGTCGTCGAAGAGCTCGCTTATCGACGTGGCCCAGCCGGATCTGTGGAGGTTGGCCTTAACTCTCCCCAAGACGTCCCCCTTCACCGAGAGCGTCAACTTCTTCACGTATATACGTATTTAATAAACTTTTCTGTCAAGGGCGGCCAGCAGAGGTGTCAATGGAAATTCAAGTTACTCGCAGACGCGGTCTGCCGTGAGCCAGCTGAGCGCGTTTCACCGGAAAGCCGCTTCGCGCGGCAACTCCGCTCGAGCTCCGAATCATGCGAGCTCCTTAATGGCCTCCCTCCTTCCGCTCTTGGCCTCCTCGGCTATCTTCAATACGCGCCACATCTCCTCCTCTATTATCTTGGCGGCGGCCTCAGGATCCTCCCCGGTCGAGGCAGCGAGCTCCCTCGCCATCTGCTTCCACATCTCCATGCTCTCCTTGAGGGTGGCGAGATCCACCTTGGCTATTATTACGCCGGCGTGCACCATGACCAAATCGCCGGGTTGAAGCGCCGACTCGTCGATCCCTATCACAGCGGGCCTTTCCACGCCGTCGCCTGGATCCACCCAAGCTATGCCGCCCTCAATCTTGGTCACCACGGAGGGGACTGCCCAGCACATGGCTAGAACACACCGATTTCCTTAGCTATTTCCTCGGCCAGCCCTCCTCCGCCGAATCTAGCCCATATGGCGCAAGTCCCCTCGACGGACACCATGCAAGGGCCTATCGGCCTATCCGGCGTGCAGGCCTTCATGAAGAGCGGGCAGTCGGTGGGCTTCGCCTTGCCCAAGTTGACCTCGGCGCATTTACAGTTGGCCGGGAGGTCGTAGCGCCAAGTATCCGGCGTTAGGTCCGGTATGCCGAAATGTTCCAACGCGTCATGTTTCTTGAATTCATCCCTCAGCGCAAGCCCGCTCTTTGGGATATAGCCTATGCCCCGCCAGGCCGAGTCCACGGTCTCGAACACAGTCCTTATGGACGACTGGGCTTTTAAGTCCCCCTCCCACGTTACAGCTCTCGTGTATTCTATCACCACCTTGTGCTCGCCTTTGGCTAACTGCCTCAGTATCTCCGCAACGGCGGTCAAGACGTCGTTGGGCTCGAAGCCCGCCACGACCACGGGTATCTCGAACTGTTCGGCCACGGGCCGCCACGCCTTGCCGCCCACTATGGTCGACACGTGGCCCGGCGCTATGACGCCCGATATGGGGAAGTCGGTAGGCTTCTCCCTCACGACCTCGAGCGTGTAGAACATGGCGGGCGGGGTGAGCTTGACCAAGGACATGAGCTTGAGGTGGTTGGGCACCAGCCCCTTCAAGATGGCCTCGGAATAGCCCGGCGCAACCGTCTCGAACCCTATCCCGACGAAGGCCGAGGGCTTGGCGTGTTTCCGCGCGTCCAAGATCGCGTGCAGGAACGAATGCACTATCCTTACGTCGCCGCCCAGCGCCCTCGCCTCGGCGAGCGAGCGCGCGCCCTTGACGGGGCGCAGAGCCGGCAACTTGTACACGTCCCCATAGGTGTAGATCACGACGCCTTCAAGGGCCAGCTTGATGGCTTGCTCTATGTAGTAGGAGGGCGTGACGCACACGGGGCAGCCCGGCCCCGCGACGAGCTCCACGTTGTCGACCCCGGCCTTCTTCAAAAGGCTCCTCAAGCCGAAGTGGACTATGGTCCACTCGTGCGTGCCGCAGAAATCCATGATCTTATAGACATAGCCCGGATCCCTTGCCTTGAGCTCCTCGGAGTACTTCTTGATGCTCCGGATAAGGGTCGAGGTCACTGCCGTCTTGCGCCTAAACGCCTGCTCTATCGCGGCAATCTCGCGTTTCATCACGGGACATTTCCAGCAGTCCAACATGGGCGCCACCGGGAAGTCCGTCGGGAGCGAAACGCACGACATGGAGCACTCGCCGCTTCTTAGCTAAAAACTACGCTTTCACTTAAATGAAAAATCTCGCCAAAGGGCTGAATTATTTACAAAGAATTCCTTTATTGCCCCACCATACGCCGCTGTTTACCATAGCTATCCAGTCCCAGAAGGGCCCAGATAAGTTGAACTCGCCTTGAACGATCTTGAGTAGCTTCCACATGCCGACAGCCGCGACGTCACAAGCACTCATCGAGGCGTTGGCGTGGGCCGCCCCGCAGAGGCCCAAACGACGAGAAACGACATTATCGTTTCAGTACGAAAGAAATCCTAGAACAATACCCCTTTATGTTCCCTCAATATCAAGGGCCTTACGCCGTATACCGCCTCCAGGACATCCTCGCTGAAGGTCTCTTCGACGGGGCCAGCGGCGTGTATTTCGCCGTCTTTCATGAAAATAGCGTAGTCGGCGTATTTATATGCGATATTCAAGTCGTGTAGAACGGCTATTACGGTCGCCGTCTTCGATAAATCCTTAAGAATGCTCATTATCCGCAGTTGGTTCCTTACGTCGAGGTTGTTGAGAGGCTCGTCGAGTAGGAGGACCCTGGGCTCAACGGCGAGAGCCCTCGCGATTAACACCAGCTGAAGCTCCCCGCCGCTTAGCTCTTCGAGGAATCTATCCCTTAGGTGGGAAGCCCCCACTAGCTTAAGGGCCTCCTCGGCCTTCTCGTAATCCCGCGCCGAGGGGTAGAGCATCATGTGAGGCTTCCTAGAGCTGACCACCAAGTCGATAGCTCTCAGCCGGCCTGTGGGAGAGATCCTCTGCGGGACGTAGCCTAGCTGCTTGTAGAGTTCCTTGCCAAGCTCCCTCGTGGATCTCCCATCGACGTACACCACGCCCCTCTTGGCCCTCAAGACGCCGGCTATTACCCGGAGGAGGGTGGTCTTGCCGGAGCCGTTTGGGCCCAAGATGGCGGTGACGGCGTTCGGCGGAATGTCCACGGTAATTCCCTTGAGGACGGGGCGGCCTGGGTAGGAGAACTCCACCCCCTCCACCCTCACCCTCACCATGCCTCCTCCCTCTTCCTGGCTTGTAGCAGTAGGGCTAGGATGAAGGCTGCCCCTATGAAGGACATGGTGATCCCCACGGGGATTATCACGGGGGGCTTCACCACTCTGCCCAACACGTCTGCGCCTAGAAGGAGCCAAGCCCCCGTGAGTGCAGACGCCGGCATGAGCCTTCTGTGCTCCCCGCCTATTATCAGCCTCGCCATGTTGGGAGCCGCCAGCCCGACTAAGCCTATCACGCCGGTGAAGCTGACGAGGACTGCGACAGATGCGCTTGAGGCCAGCAGAGTCCACAGACGTAGCTTCCTCGGCTCTACCCCCGACGACTTGGCCACCTCGTCGCCAGCCGACATGAGGTTGAAGTCCACCGCCCTAAACCAGAAGTAGGCCAGAGTAGCCACGGAAACTGCCAACAGCAGATAGCTCTCCTCAAGGGAGGGCCTTCCCACGTCGCCGAAGGTCCAGAAGACCACCGCCGCCGTCTGGAGGTCGTTGAGGAATAGGTATTGAAGGAGGGCCAACAAAGCTTGGTACATGGAGGAGACGGCTATCATTGCTAAGATGATTGAGGCCAAGGTGAAGCCGCCCAGCGACGCGAAGAGTAGCACGAGCAAGGCGTTGGCGAAAGCCGCGGCGAAAGCTGAGGCGATGACGAAATAGGGGTTCGTGACGGACACAAGCCCCCCAGCCACTGCGCCGGAACCTGCCAGGAATATCGCAAGCGCCACGCCCACGGCGGCCGCTTGAGGGATGCCGAGGGTGAAGGGCGAGGCTAGGGGGTTTCTCAACGCCGACTGAAGCGCGGCGCCGGCCACGGCCAAG
>FPIC01028271.1_pt1 | contig 25384 bp, 21 predicted proteins | sample 1504481 | NCBI WGS metagenome assembly FPIC01 (sample SAMEA4475357, study PRJEB15587) | soil metagenome | biome: Soil; feature: Field | place: India | collected 2015-03-11 | depth 0 m
CTACATTAGTGATCATTACGATAGGTAAACTTCTACAGCAATTGCTTTTGTTCCTATAACTTGCTTATTATTTTTAATGGCTACAGCCTAATATATATTTAGCTCGAATAGAGTTTCGAGCTTACCTTATTTTACCATGGCAATCCTATCATTTTCTTTTCTTGCTTTTACGCCTCACCAAAATACAGAAACCTAATAGCTTGCGGCAATTTTGTTCTTGTAGGCGCTAACTAATTTCTACTTACAGTAAATTAAACTACCTTCTTCATATTGCTCCTTAATTTCTGCTTAATGCGTTTTACTTAGGCACTCTCCTTGGGCATAAGCACTTTTCCTTTTCTTATTTAATTACTAATTTTTACTCTTGTGCACATTGTAATTTTCTTATTTCTTAACTTTGCATCTTTAGTATACCTATATTATAGTATTGTATGTCCATAAAAATCAGAAAAGAAGACGCGCTCAACTATCATTCAAGCCCTATACCGGGCAAAATTGAAGTAGTGCCTACAAAGGCGCTTTCTTCGCAGATGGAATTAGCGCTGGCTTACTCTCCAGGCGTTGCTGAGCCTTGTAAAGAAATTGCTTTAAATAAAGACGATGTATATAAATATACTGCCAAGGGTAACCTGGTAGGTGTAATTTCAAATGGTACGGCCGTATTAGGCCTGGGCAATATTGGTCCGGATGCTTCTAAGCCTGTTATGGAAGGTAAAGGCGTTTTATTTAAAAAGTTTGCCGGGATTGATGTATTTGACATTGAAATTGATTGTAATGACCCCGATGAGTTTATAAGAATTGTAAAATCGTTAGAGCCTACTTTTGGTGGTATCAACCTGGAAGATATCAAAGCCCCTGAGTGTTTTAAAATAGAACAATCGCTTAAGGAGCAAATGACGATTCCCCTGATGCACGATGATCAGCATGGCACCGCAATTATATCGTCTGCTGCGCTCCTCAATGCATTGGAATGTGCCAATAAAAAAATAGAAGAAGTAAAACTTGTTGTATTAGGTGCTGGTGCTGCTGCAATTGCCTGTACTAAGTTTTATGTAGTACTTGGCATACGTGTTGAAAATATTGTAATGCTTGATAAAGATGGGGTATTACGCAAAGACACGATCCAGCCAGACGATGAGCGCTATCAATTTGCTACCAGCCGCAATTTGAGTTCTTTTGATGAAGCAATAGAAGGGGCTGACATGTTACTTGGTTTATCAGCCGGAAACATTGTGAAGCCAGAGCACTTACTTAAAATGGCTAAAGACCCAATTGTATTTGCACTCGCTAACCCCGATCCAGAAATAGCCTACGATGTAGCTATGGCTACACGCCCCGATCTTATAATGGCAACCGGTCGCTCAGACCATCCCAACCAGGTCAATAACGTTCTTGGTTTTCCTTACATATTTAGAGGTGCTTTGGATGTAAGGGCTACTGCCATCAATGACCATATGAAACTTGCTGCTGTTAAAGCAATAGCTCAATTGGCCAAAGAAGTAGTGCCCGATGCCGTTAATATTGCCTATGGTGATAACACCATTACTTTTGGTAAAGACTACCTGATCCCAAAACCACTTGATCCTCGTTTGCTTACTACCATTTCTCCAGCAGTAGCTAAGGCAGCTATGGAGTCTGGTGTTGCCCGTATATCTATTATCAATTGGGAGCAATATCATATTGATTTGCTACAGCGTGTAGGCATTGGCCAGAAACTAATAGCCCGTATGATCAGTAGGGCACGTAAAAACCCAAAACGAGTTGTATTTGCTGAAGCAGACACTTACAAAATATTAAAAGCTGCCCAAATCGTTAAAGATGAAGGTATTGCTCATCCAATTTTGTTAGGTAACCGCGAAAAGATAAATAGACTACTCGAAGAGTATAACCTTGATGTATCAGAGTGCGAGATCATAGACCCTAATGAAGAAAGTGAACTATGCGATCTTTATGCTCAATCGTTATATGAAAAGCGCAAACGCAGAGGTATTACGCCACACGAAGCTCAAAAGCTAATGCGTGACCGCAACTATTTTGGGGCTGCTATGGTGGACCAAGGTAAGGCCGATGCTCTTATCTCTGGCCTCACTAAAGATTATCCCAAAACAATACGCCCTGCTCTTTTAACGATAGGAGTGCAGGAAGACCTTAAGAGAGTAGCAGGTATGTATGTAGTTAACTCTAAGCGTGGTGTATATTTCTTTGCCGATACTACAGTAAACGCTAATCCCACTGCAGAAGAACTTGTTGAAATAGTAGGCCTTACTGCCAGAACCGTAAAAGCCTTTACTATGGAGCCACGCATAGCTATGTTATCTTACTCTAACTTTGGCTCAAGTGAGGGAGAAGTACCAACTAAGGTTGCGCTCGCCACCAAACTAGCCAAAGAAAGATTTCCTCATTTAAAAATAGAAGGGGAAATGCAGGCTAACATAGCCCTGAATACCACGTTGCAACAGGAGAATTACCCTTTTAGCGAACTGGCTGAAACAGGCGCTAATACCCTTATTTTTCCAGACCTTGCTTCGGGCAACATTGCTTATAAATTATTACAAGAAATGGGTGGAGCAGAAGTAATTGGACCTATTTTGATGGGCATGAAAAAGCCGGTACATATCTTGCAGCTAGGTAGTTCAGTACGAGAAATTGTAAACATGGTAGCTATTGCAGTTATAGACGCACAAATGGCAGCAGAGAACAAAGCTTCTTTATAATATCAGTGTACTAATATAACATGTACCTGGTATTTTAGTTTTAATAAAATTATTTGGATATTATGACTGCAAAAACGCTTTTACTTAGTCTGTTAGCTATAATGCTTACTTCTTTTGCCTTTGCTCAAACGCCACAAAAAATAACGTTTTCGGATTTGGAAAAGCGGCTGGCACAAGGAGGAGATACCTTGTATGTTGTAAATTTCTGGGCTACCTGGTGTAAGCCATGTATAGCTGAGCTTCCTTACTTTGAGCAAGCACACACCAGGTACAAAGCAAACAAAGTAAAAGTACTGCTGGTTAGTATGGATTTCCCGAATGAATTAGAAAAACGTGTAGTGCCTTTTATAAAAAAGCGCAATCTAAAGCCTGAAGTAGTATTACTTGAAGATCCGGATCCAAATACCTGGATCAACAAAGTAAACCCACAGTGGCAAGGCGATATACCGGCCACAGTACTCTACAAAAATTCAAGGCGCCAGGATTTTAAATCCGGAGAAATAAAAGAAGAAGAACTTAATACATTAATTAAAAAACATTTATAATAAACAAACCCTCTATCAACAAATGAAGAAAGCGTTAAAAGTATCATTGAGTATGCTTGCCTGCTTATTAATGGTGTGGTTTAGCTTGCCTACCCTAGCACAAGGCTACAATGTAGGCGACAAAGCAACAGATTTTAAACTTAAAAATGTAGATGGCAGCACGGTATCTATGAAAGATAACCAGGCAGCAAAAGGCTATATTGTTGCTTTTACGTGCAACACTTGTCCCTTTTCAGTAAAATATGAAGACAGACTTATAGCTCTGCATAAAAAATATGCGCCACAGGGCTACCCGGTGCTTGCAATCAACCCAAATGATCCTGTAAAACAGCCTGATGATTCTTTTGATAAAATGAAAGAAAGAGCGCGCGAGAAAGGTTTTCCATTTGCCTATGCTATGGATGAAACTCAACAGATAGCAAAAGCCTATGGCGCTGCCCGTACCCCACATATTTATATAGTAAGAAAAGTAAAAGATGAATATGTAGTAGAATATATAGGAGCCATTGATGACAATTCTAATGATGCTACCAAAGTGCAGCGCAGATATGTAGAAGAAGCAATGTCAGAAATACTGGCTGGCAAAAAAGTAAGCAATAATAACACTAAAGCTATTGGCTGCACCATTAAGTGGAGAGATGCCTAAGCTGTAACAAATACCCTCTTTCAAAAGGCGCCATAATAGGCGCCTTTTGTATTATTGGCAATTCTCTTAACAAGCCTAACAACCGCTCATCCTCCCGGGCAAACATTTAAGTCAATATTGGTGTTAGAATAAATATTTATCTGTCGATTTTTAATATTGATCTGTCGATTTTTACCTTAAGCCTTATCGATTCAGGTATGTACATGTATAATATTTGCATACATTTGCTTATATCCATACGGTTCAAAACTGTATATTTTTATAGAAAACCCCTTAACCGGATCCTGTGTTATTAAACCATGAGTAAAACCACCAAACGCATTATTTATATAGGAATTGCCCTGATAGTGATTGCACTATTAGCAATACCTAAATTGGATTTTTTAAAAGCTGAAGAAAACAGAAGTCCTGCAACTTCACCCCAGGCTACCACAAAAGGAATACCTGTAAGGGCTGTAGTAGCAAAAGAAGAGGTCCTGGATAATGTAGTAATAGCGAACGGAACCATCTTTGCCAATGAAGAAGTAGTAATTGCCTCAGAAATGGCCGGCAGAGTAACCAGCATTAATTTTAAGGAAGGCGATAAGGTGAAGAAGGGAACTGTACTGGTACGTATTAATGATGATGAAATGCGAGCACAGTTACAAAGATTGGAGTACCAGCGCCAACTTTACCAGCAAAGCGAAGACCGCCAGCGCAGGCTCCTTGCTCGCGAGGCTATAAGCCAGCAAGAATATGACGTTGCTCTTACCCAACTCAATACCTCTGCAGCTGAAATAGAAAACTTAAAGGCCCAGCTTAATAAATCAGTAATCAGAGCTCCTTTTGATGGCACCATTGGCTTGCGCTATGTAAGTGCAGGTAGTTTTATCCCTGTAAATACACGTATAGCCAACCTGGTAAATACTAATCCTGCAAAGCTAGATATCAGTATTCCCGGGCGCTACAGCCAGTCTGTCCGTGTGGGAGATAAGATCCGTTTTGCAATGGAGGGCTCCACTAAAGATTACGAGGCCACTATTTATGCCGTCGAGCCAACCATAGATCCTACTACACGCACCCTGCAAATTAGGGCTATTACCCCTAACCCTAATGATGAACTAATACCAGGAGCTTTTGTAACTGCAGAGCTTGTATTAAAGCAAATAGAAAAAGCCATACTGGTACCAACCGAAGCAGTAGTACCAGAACTTAACGGACATATGGTGTATATACACCGTAATGGTAAGGCACAAGCACAACGTGTAGAAATCGGCACCCGAAACCCGGAAAATATTGAAGTGCGGGAGGGCATACAGCCTGGAGACACTATTATTACAACAGGTATTCTGCAAATGAGGCCAGGAATAGACGTCCGGATAGAATCAATCCGATAAGTATTTCAAGGTTTAGAATAAATAGAGGCCCCTTGGTTCTCTGTATAACTTTTTTTTAATTATGAGTTTATCATCCACCAGTATAAACCGGCCGGTACTTGCCATTGTAATGTCGCTGGTCATTATCATATTTGGTATTATTGGCTTTCGCTACTTAGGTATACGGGAGTATCCCAGTGTAGACCCTCCTATCATTACAGTTTCAACCAACTATACAGGTGCAAACTCTGATGTTATTGAATCTCAGATTACAGAACCTATTGAAGAGTCGGTAAATGGTATTGCGGGTATACGCACCCTTACCTCGGTGAGCCGAGATGGCCGTAGTACTATTACGGTTGAATTTACCTTAGAGACAGACCTGGAAGCAGCCGCTAATGATGTACGCGACAGAGTATCGCGCGCACGAAACAACTTACCTCCCGATGCTGATCCTCCTGTAGTAACAAAGGCTGATGCAGATGCCAGCCCAATTATTTTCCTGAGTATTCGCAGCGAAACCCGAAGCCTGCTGGAGCTAACCTCTATGGCCGAAAAAGTTTTTAAGGAACGTATGCAAACTATACCAGGTGTAAGTGAGGTGCGTATATGGGGCGAAAAAAGATATTCCATGCGCTTATGGATGGATCCTTTTAAACTTGCTGCTTATAAGCTTACTCCTCTGGATATACAACAAGCCCTTGCCAGAGAAAATATTGAGTTACCCTCCGGACGTATTGAGGGACAAAGTACTGAGCTTACAGTGCGTACAATGGGCCGCCTGCGTAATGCTGAAGAGTTTAACAACCTTATTTTAAAAGAAGAGGGCGACCGTGTAGTGCGTTTTAAAGACTTAGGGTATGCAGAACTAGGCCCGGAAAATGAGCGCACCATCCTGAAACGAGACGGCATACCCATGTTAGGAATTGTACTTATTCCACAGCCCGGCACCAACCATATATCTATTGCTGATGAGTTTTACAAACGCCTGGAGCAACTAAAAAAAGATGTTCCCCAGGATCTGATACTAAACATTGGCTTTGATAATACTAAATACATACGTGCTTCTATTGAGGAGGTACAGGATACAATCATCACTGCATTTATCCTGGTAGTGGTAATTATTTTTCTTTTCCTTCGTGACTGGAGGAGTTCTATTATTCCCATTATTACCATTCCAATATCATTGATAGGTACTTTTTTTATCATGTACCTGGCAGGTTTTTCAATTAATGTATTAACCCTGCTTGGTATTGTACTGGCGATTGGCCTTGTAGTAGATGATGCAATTGTGGTACTGGAAAATATATATGCCAAAATAGAAGATGGAATGAATCCTATTGAGGCAGGCCACAAGGGAGCCAATGAAATCTTTTTTGCTGTTATTGCCACTACTGTGGTACTGGCGGCAGTGTTTTTACCAGTAATATTTTTGCAGGGTATTACAGGAAGGCTGTTTAGGGAATTTGGGGTAGTAATAGCCAGTGCAGTAATTATCTCTTCGTTTGTGGCATTGACCTTAACACCCATGTTAAGCTCCAGAATATTAAAGAAGCGAGCTAAAGCACCTTGGTTTTACCGTAAAACAGAGCCTTTCTTTATCTGGCTCACTAACCAATACGAAGCATCACTTACCTCATTTATGAAATTACGCTGGGTAGCGCCTTTACTAATAGTAGGTATATTTGGATTGGTTTATCTGGTATTCAGAACACTCCCTTCTGAACTAGCCCCGCTTGAAGATCGCAATGGCTTCCGTATACAGTCTACTGCACCAGAGGGAGCTACCTTTGAGTACATGGACCGGTATATGGATGATGTAATTGCTTTGGTAAGAAAAGAAATACCAGAGGCAGAAGCAATTGTATCTGTAACCTCTCCTGGCTTTGGAGCTGCCAGTTCTGTAAATACAGGCTTTGTGCGCCTGATACTGGTAGAGGCCGACCAGCGCGAACGCTCGCAACAGGAAATAGTAGATGAGTTTTCTCCTAAAATAAACGAGCTAACTGTAGCACGCTCCTATGTGTCGCAAGAGCAAACTATAGGCGGTGGCCGTGGTGGCCTTCCGGTACAGTACGTAGTACAAGCAGCTACCTTAGATAAGCTAAAAGAGATTATTCCTACTTTTCTTCAAAAGGCGCAGGCAGACCCTAACTTTTCGTTTGTGGATGTAAACCTGAAGTTTAACAAACCAGAAATCCGAATCGAGATAGACAGAACCAAAGCCCGCAACCTTGGGGTATCGGTAACAGATATATCGCAAACGTTACAGCTTGGGCTTAGCGGACAGCGCTTTGGTTACTTTATTATGGAGGGCAAGCAATACCAAGTAATAGGCCAGGTGCAACGCGCTAACCGCAATTCGCCCATTGACTTACGCTCCCTTTATGTAAAAAACCGAGAGGGCACGCTTATACAGCTTGATAACCTGGTTACCCTTTCTGAAGAAAGCACTCCTCCACAGCTTTACCGCTTTAACCGTTATGCTTCTGCCACCTTCCAGGCACAGCTGGCAAAAGGAGTAACGCTTGATGCTGCACTTAATGCTATGGATAGAATTGCAGAAGAGAGCCTGGACGAGTCGTATTCTACCTCATTAAGTGGCGACTCTAGGGAGTTCAGGGAAAGCTCATCCAGCCTTGTGTTTGCATTTATGCTGGCGCTTGTACTTATCTACCTGGCCATGGCCGCACAGTTTGAGAGCTTCCGCGATCCATTTACCATTATGCTTACTGTACCGCTTGCATTGGGTGGAGCCTTGCTATCGCTATGGTATTTTAACCAGACACTAAATATTTTTAGCCAGATCGGTGTAATTATGCTAATTGGACTGGTAACTAAAAATGGTATTTTGATTGTAGAGTTTGCCAACCAACGCAAGGAAGAAGGCTTAACTGCATTAGAGGCTATACAAGATGCAGCAGCATCCCGCTTCCGCCCTATCCTTATGACAAGCCTTTCTACTATACTAGGTATACTACCTATTGCTCTTGCTTTAGGAGCTGGTTCTGAAAGTCGTGTATCGATGGGTATTGCTGTTGTAGGTGGAATGTTTTTCGCATCGGTATTTACCTTATATATAATACCTGCAGTATATTCATACATAACTACAGCTTCAAAAGCTAAAATACAGGCAGAAAAAGCATAAAATTAACAAAAAAGCCGGCTACTGTGCTTATTAAACAGCTCTAACAGTAGCCGGTATTTTACCAACCGTTCTTACAAGTATTCATATACATGAAAGCTTTTAAAGTAATTACATTTACTACATTAAGCATACTCTTTTCTATAACCAGCCATGCTCAGAATGCGCTAAGCCTACAGAGTGCTATCGATATGGCGCTGCAAAATAATTTTGATGTTCTTATTGCAGAGCGGGAAAGTAAGATGGCAAGAAACAACGTTTCTTTAGGAAATGCTGGCTTTTTACCAACTGTTGCTTTAAATGCAGTACAAAACAATAGTAATAACGCTGTACAACAGGTTTTTTTAGATGGCAGGAGTCTGGCAAACCCTGCTGCACGGTCAAGTACACTTAACGCCAATGTAGATTTTGACTGGATTATTTTTGATGGCCTTGGCATGTTTCACTCGTACGAGCGTTTGCGCGAACTAAGAGAGCTGGGTACCATAAACGAACGTATCTTTAAAGACAATGCAATTTCTATTACCAGTAGCGCTTATTATAATGTGGTAAGGCAAATGGCCCAGATTAGGGCTTTTGAAGATGCTGTAGCTATTTCGCAGGCACGACTGGACTTAGCAAAGGCTCGCTACGAGGTGGGTACCGGCTCCAGACTGGAGTACTTAAGTGCGCAGGTAGATTATAATGTAGACTACTCTGCCTTGTTAAATCAGCAACAAGTACTTGAAAACGCTAAAATTACCCTTAACCAGATTATGGGTATAGAGCTAAATTCAAACTATGTACTTTCTGACTCCCTGATACAATTAACAGATCAATATCAGTTACCTCAAATCATAGAAAACGCGTATGCTTTAAACCCAACACTGCAACAGGCACAAAGCCTCATGAGGGTTGCCAACTTAGAAACCCGTATTATCCGATCTGCAAGGTACCCTACCCTTACACTGGATGCCGGGTATACTTACAGCAGGCTGGCTTCAGATGCAGGTTTCTTAATTAGCAACCAATCCAGGGGCTACTCATACGGATTAACAGCCAGGTTTAATATATTTAACGGCCTTAACCAACGCAGGCTTGAGCAAAATGCGATTACGATGTTCCAAACCTCCGAGCTTCGTTTTGAGTCTTTAAGAATAGCCATAGAAGGCGACCTGTTAAGAGCATTTAACCTGTATCGCAATGGCCTGGAAAGAGTAGCGCTAGACCAAGCTAGTTTAGAGCTTGCCAGGGAAAGTACAGAGTTAGCCCTTGAGCGCTATAAAATAGGTGTAACTACTCCTTTAGAGCTTAGGGAAGCCCAGCGAAATACCACTGCAGCGGAAACCCGTTGGATAGAAACTCTCTACAATGCTAAGATTGCAGAAATCAATCTCCTTATTCTAAGTGGAAATATCAGCCGGTAATTTGTTACCGGCGCAATGTATAAAAAGCCGTACGTTCCATGTTATGTAACAGGATCTCGCCTTCCAGCACCAGATCAGTTAAAATTTTAGAAGCTCTACGCTTGGATACATTTACCAGGCGGGCATAATCTTTAAGTGTAATTTTGTTCTTACGCTGAAGGTATGCCAGCAGGGATAGTTCATTATTAGTATACTCACGCGGCTTTGCAGCTTCTTTCTCTAACGTTTCTGTTTTAAGCACATCTGCCACCATTTTACTGGCCAGTACGCTCTGGTCTTTAGAACGTATATATACCTGCCAGTCACCGCGGCTGCTTTTGGCTTTATAAGGCTTTGTTGCTCCCTCAGGTATATCTACTACAAGCACTACTTTATCCTCTTCCTCTTCAACCTCTTCAAAAGACACTATCAGGGGCGGGTCGCAGTAATGCGCAGCAGCCTCCATGATCATGTATTTCTCTTCTTCTGGGCTTACACCAATAACCTGCTTATCGTCCATAACCCCGATCAGGATCTTACCACCCCTGTTATTGGCAAAAGACACCATAGTTTTGGCAATCTTATCAAGGTGAGTTATGGTTTTCTTAAAGTCCAGCTCGCTGCCTTCTCCTTCTCGTATTAGTTGTTTTAATGACTTTTCCATACCATCTGATTTTAAAAGCCACAACAGTAACATATGTTGCTGTTGAACTTCACCATCTACTGCTGCCTATCATATTAATCATTGATAATGCCTTAAGGATATGTATTATCACGTTATAAGTATGCAGGCAACTTGTAACTGCTATAGACCAAAACCATAATACAGGATATAAATTCCATTAAGTATACTTAAATTAACATTTTTTACGCTACTTAACAAAAGCAAGCATTAAAGATATTACACTTAAATGGCAGCTTTGTTATAACACAAAGTATGCTGAACTTTTTATTTCAAAATAAAATTAATGTATCCTGTAAGGTATTGTTACTCTTAATACGGTTATTAGCATAATAAAAGCTAATCTTTGTTTATATTTGTAAAAACTAATTCTTTTTATTCCAAATTATTTTAAAGTGAAAAACGTATCTATCCTTCTAAATGTAGTGCTGCTGGTAGCTGTGGCCGTTCTATATTTCTTACATTTTTCTTCGCGTCCGGCTACGGCTGCACAAACCACTGCTAATAAAAGCACTACTTCAGACTCTGTAACAGTAGCAGATGCCTCAGAAAGGATTGTATATGTAAATACAGATACGCTACTTACCCATTATGAATTTTTCAAATCAAGCAAGTCTTCTATGGAGGCTAAATCTAAAAAGCTTGAAGGTGAAATTGCCAACCGTACCCGTAGTTTAGAAAACGAATATCTGGCTGCTCAGCAAAAAGCACAGAGTGGCTCTCTTACTCAAGAGCAAATGATGAGACTCGAGCAGGAGTTTATGAAAAAGCAACAGGACTTTGTACAGTACCGTGATAGCCAGGCTCGTAAACTAATGGAAGAAGAGCAAAAAATTAACGAAGAGCTTAACAAAAATATTAGCGCTTTTCTAAAAGATTATGGCCAGGACAAAGGCTACCAGGTAGTATTAGGCTATACTCTTGGAAATAGCAGCGTGTTATTCGGTAGTAACAACCTGGATATTACAAAAGACGTTCTGGAAGGTCTTAACAGAGAGTATAATGCTTCTTTAACACCTAAGAAATAAGCCATTTAAAGCATAATTTATCCCAAATAAAAAGAGGTTGCCTTAAATAAGGCAACCTCTTTTTATTTTTTTAGCCAGTATTTTAATTTGTTTTTCGATAGGAAAACACTACTTCATCCCGGTTATCGTCTACTGTAGGGTTTACACCAATTATACGGATTACTGCGAAAGTATTGCCGCCACGTAAACGGGCGATGTATACATCGTTTACAGCAGGGTTAGCAACGGTTTGCACGGGTGTGCCATCTTCATATGCCTCCCGAGCTGCTTCTACAGTTGCATTAGGGTAATCAAAAGTGTTTGCTCTAACAAACCGGGTTCCGTTTTCTGCACGCCAGTCAGCTAACCATTGGTTTGGACTAGTACTTACTGTTAAATTTTGCATATCGCGCTCAGCAGCAGGTGCACTACTCGGCAGTTCCTTGTTTTCTACAAGGTCATAGGCCCCAGCTGCGCTCTCCAAAGCATTACCAATCCGCCCTTGCCTCTCTGTATTTAATGGCGTAGTTGGTGTAATTACTTCTGGCGGTTCATTAGAACAAGCAGCTAGCAATAATATTGCTAGTAATAAGCAACAAATAGTCAAAAGATTTTTCATACATAATTATTAACCATAAAAAAAGCCCTTGGTTACAGCACCAAGGGCTTTTTTTAAAAGCGAAAGATTTACTCTTGCACCTTAATACGTAAAGTAACTGAACCGGCGTTGTTGGTACCACCTTGTACAAATGCTTCGCCACCAGATACCTGCGTTACGCGGGCTATGCCTCTGCGGCCACCAGGCAAAACAAAAGCAAAGGTGCTGCCTTGCTGCAGGTTTCTTACAGCTGTTTCTGTTACACCGGTAGCTGTTTCTTCAACAATGCGAGCATCGTTGTTAATAGCATTGAAAGTAGCTTCATCCATAGTAATATTTCTAAAGCGTACTTCTGTTCTTGGAGTCCATGTAGTGATGTTATCAGGATTTGAAGCAGCGCCATACATGTCGGTTGCATCCTGAGAATCCGGAGAGGCAATTACTCTGCCACCATTGGCAGCAGATCTTAAGCCATGAACAAAATCCACGTTTTGAGCAGCAGCTTTAGCAGCCTGAAGGCTTGGATATCTAACATCCTGTCTTACACTATAAAAATGATGTACAGGGTTAGTTGTAGTTCCTGTAGCCCAGTTATTATTTAATAAAACCGCATCGCGTGTTAAAATTACACCCGGTTCCGGGTCTGGCGTAACTGGATCTGGCTCATCAGTTCCACACGAAACCAAAGACAAAGACATTACAAACGCGAAAAGAACAAAAAGATAGTTTGAAATTTTTTTCATGATAAAAGAATAATTAATAGTACTAAAATAATATGGGGCAAAATATATTTTACTTATTAAATTGTATTATAACATAGTTATGAGGGCTACCTTATACAGCCTCTGTTAATACTTTATTTAGCTCATTTGCTGTAGCCATACCAGTATGCCGCCAGGATACCTGGCCGTTTTTAAATAAAATAAACGTAGGAATACTTCTTACATTAAATTGACTGGCTACCGCCTGGTTGCGATCTACATTGATTTTTATAACCTTTACTTTACTCTGCCATTCAGAAGCAACTTTTTCAATTACAGGGTTCATGGTTTGGCAGGGCCCACACCAATCTGCATAAAAATCAACGAGTACAGGCGTACTTGCATGAATAAGCTCATTGAAGGTTAACTTGGCACTCATCTGTTCTTAGCTTGTAACTACACAAAATATGACTTCATTACGAATCCTGTTACGAGCGGTTTTAGAAAGGTTTATATTTTTTTAATGCAGCCAGTTGCAAACACCTGCCCATTTTACAATATTTTTAAAGCAAAGTCTGTAAAAGAAGAATCTCTCTGTACCCCTCATTTTCTTTTACAGAATAAAATTTGGGGTACAGAGAGATTTCCATCTTTAAAAAAAATCTTGTTTTAGCCTTGATATTGTAAACCCACTATGGCTTATTTCTGTACTTTAACACGCATAGTTACCGAACCTCCATTTGCGTGGCTTAAATTACCATCAAAGTAAGCAGGGTTGCCAAATACATGGAGTATTCTTGCAATACCCTTACGGCCATCGGGCAATTGAAAAGCAAAAATGCTTCCTGGCTTTAAATGGCGTATGCTTTGATGTATTACTCCTGTTTCTGTTTCGGCCAGTATTCTGGTTTCATTTTCTATGGCATCAAACTCTTCCTGGCTCATAGAAAGTGCTTTAAAACGAACCTGTGAGCGCTGGCTCCAGGTTTTAACATTAGCTTCACTTGAGGAAGCGCCGTATAAACTATCAGCTTGCGGAGAATCTGGCGATACAAGCATTCTTCCACCTGCTTTTTCATATCCTAAGCCATGCATAAAATCAATATCCTGTGCTGCTGCTTTCGCTTCTTGCAGGCCCGAATACCGCTTGTTTTTTCTTACGCTATAAAACTGGTGTACGGCAGCATTGGCAAGGCGGGCTGAGTGAGTAGCAAGGTTGTTGTATACAGTAATGTTATCATGAACTAATATATCGCCAATTTCAGTAGTTATAATTTTATAAGGATCTGGATCCGGGTTATTGTTCTCTCTTCTACATGAAGAAAAGAACAACAGAACAGCAAGTAATACACATAATTGGTTAAGTCTTTTTTTCATCTTAATAGCTGGTTAAAAAATGTATAAGGTTAAAAAGTAGCTATATAGCATAAAAGCTATTATATATTATACAAGTATATTGCAATGACTCATACGAAACATCCTTAAGGTGGTTTAGCTTATTTGCAGATAGTAAGTATTGAACCTAGTATCTACACAGACTATTTTATAAGCACTTAAATAAAAAAAGAGCCCTACCTTAAATGGTAGGGCTCTTTTTTTAGCTGTGTTTTACTTAGTCAACAATCTTAACAGTAATTTCGATTGTTCCCGCCTGCGTACCAGTAATGGTATTTACCAGGATAAGACCTTTTTTACCACCTGCAGTTACAAAAGCAAACACTCTACCGTTAGTAAGATCATTAGACTTGGTAAGTGCTGCACCTTCGGCAGCAGTATTGATGCTGGCAACAGTTGCGTTGTTAAAATCTGTTGCGCTTAAAGTTGTTGTTTTAAACTTAGTAGCATTTCTTACAGTCCAGGTCTGCAAACCAGTAGTTGAGTTATTATAGATGGTAGCAGCATCTGCATCATTTGGTGCAGCAATGGTAGCCTTGTTAGTAGCACCATAAAAGTACAGGAAGTCTACAGCAGCAGCATTTGTTTTAGCATTGGTCTGGTTATACACAGTACCAGTGCCAGCAGTTGCATAAAAACTACCAACCGTGTTGTTATCTTGGCCAGCAAGAAGCTTTGTAGATTGAGTTCTGATCGTTTGGGCTGCTTTTACTGTAACTACTACATCTTTAGTAGCAACTTCACCATTTTTATCGGTAACAGTAAACGTATAGGTTTCAGTACCAGCAATGTTTCTAGCTCTGGTTTTAATTTCTTTAGTATAACCTGGCTTATCACCAGCAGCGTTATCTGCAAATACCACTGCAGGAGTTGCACCTGCACCGTAAGAAACATTTACTTCAACTTTATTAATTTTTTCGCCAGTAGCTACAAGCTTAAATTTAATAGAGTCACCAGCAGTTACTTCTGTATTGCCAGAAATAAAAGGAGCAGTACTTTCAAGAGCAATTGTAGGCTTTGGTTTTACAGCATCAGGATCAGTACCGCAAGAGGTTAAAAAGCCTAGGCCCACGATTAAGGCAAAGAAGTAAAAAGCAATCTTTTTCATTTGAGATGTGTTGTTGAAGGTTTTATTTTTTAATGGATACTATGCTTAATTGCTGTCACAAATCTATGCTAAGCCATCAATATTAACCTCAAAGCATCTTATAGGGATTGCTTTATTTCCTTGTTGTTAATGTATGTTCTGTTAGTCCTTTCTCTTAAACAACATGTATATTTATTTATTTACTACCTAATATATAGCACTCAATTAATTTTACACCTGCTATAAAAGCCACAACACGCTAACTACAGGCATTTTATACGCCTGTTGCATTAAAAAACTTTTACTATAATCAGCAAAACATATTTTTTACATTAAGCCCTCATTATTGCCTAAATACAAGGTAACATTATATAACTGATAATATAACAAAACAAAGGAGAAACCTTTACACTCGGCTATTTAGCGCAATACACACGCTTATATATATAAATTTTAGACGATAGCAAATCTCACAGCAAAACAAAAAATATATGCATAAACTGTTATAAATTAATGTGTATTACATGATTTTTGATACCTTTAAAAGTCGAAAAAATATCAAATCATGTTTAATAAGAAGTATTTTAATGTATTGCTTTTTGTGCTGGCACTTATACCAGGCTCCGGTTTTGCTCAGCAACGTAATCCCATTACCCTAGAAGACATCTGGCAAAGAGGTACTTTTCAGGAATCTACTGTTAGGGGAGTTAACTGGATGGCCAATGGGCAGTTTTATTCATCGCAGGTAGCAGACAGAGCCAGAGGAGTGAGCCATGTAATCAGGTACAATATTACTACTGGTGCAGTTACCGATACTATTGCCAATGGCACCCGCCTGATTGCGCAGGGCGAAAACAGGCCCATTAACTTTGATAGCTATAGCTTCGGGCCCGGAGAACGCAGTATGCTATTTGCAACCAATACAGAGCCTATTTACCGCAGGTCGTATAAAGCTGACTATTATGTATATGACCTTGGCTCAAATCAACTACGCAGGCTTTCTGCGGGTGGGCCGCAATCTTATGCAACTTTTTCGCCTGATGGCACCAAAATAGCTTTTACCCGCGATAATAACTTATTTTATACAGACCTGGCTACCATGCAGGAAGTGCAGGTTACTACTACCGGAGAATTTAATAGAATTATACATGGTAGTACCGATTGGGTATATGAAGAAGAGCTTTCTTTCGCGCAGGCTTTTTTTTGGTCGCCGGATAGCCGCAAAATTGCATTTTATACGTTTGATGAAAGCCATGTAAAAGAATATAACATGCAGCTTTGGAAGGGCTTATACCCCACAGACTACCGCTTTAAATACCCTAAAGCTGGCGAACGTAACTCTATCGTAACACTTTCGGTTTTTAACCTGCAAAACGCAAGCACAGTTCCTGTAGAGGTTGGCCCGGAACAAGATCAGTATATAGCCAGGGTTAACTGGACGCACAACCCGGAGGTGTTAGCTTTCCGCCGGCTTAATCGCTTGCAAAATAAACTGGAGCTTTTGCATGCTGATGCCGCTACCGGCAAAAGCATGGTAATACTTACCGAAACAGCACCGAATTATATTGATATTGAAGAGTCTGACCTAACATATCTTGCCAACGGCAGGCAGTTTATATACACCAGCGAGCTAAAAGGATATAAACACTTATTTTTGTATGATATAAACGGCCGTATGATCAGGCAAATTACCCAAGGCAACTGGGAGGTAGACAAGTTCCTGGGTATAGATGAAAAAAGCGGAACTCTTTACTTTACTTCTACTGAGGTTTCTCCTACAGACAGGCAATTATACAGCATTAATATAAATGGCAGAAATAAGCGCACCCTAACTCCGGAAAGAGGCACTTATGCCATTAATATGAGTCCAGATTTCCGTTACTTCTTAAGCTATCATACTACTGCCAATACTCCTACTGTAGTAAGCCTGCACGATGGCCGAACCGGGGCAGTAAGACGTGTGCTCGAAGATAACCAGGCGCTGCGCCAAAAACTTGCTCAATACCAGATCAAGCCTCTGGAGTTTTTCCAGTTTAACACTAGCGAAGGTGTTTCTTTAAACGGATGGATGATTAAGCCAGCCCAAATGGACCCGCAGAAAAAATACCCCGTTTTAATGTTTGTGTATGGAGGTCCTGGCAGCCAGCAAGTGCTTAACCGCTGGGGAGGCGCCAACTACCTTTGGTACCAGATGCTTGCCGATAAAGGCTATGTAATTGCTTGTGTAGACAACAGGGGTACAGGCGGACGCGGAAACGATTTTAAAAAGGTGACTTATGCAAACCTGGGCCACTACGAAGTAATTGACCAGATTGAAGCTGGAAAGCACCTGGGCAGTTTACCTTTTATTGATAACAACAGAATTGGCATCTGGGGATGGAGTTATGGTGGGTACATGACTTCGCTGGCACTTACCCTGGGAGCCGATGTGTTTAAAACAGGCATAGCAGTAGCTCCGGTTACCAACTGGCGTTTTTATGATACTATTTATACAGAGCGTTACCTTAAAACACCACAGCAAAACCCAGAAGGGTATGATAATAACTCACCCGTTACCCACGCAGCAAAACTTAAAGGCAACTATTTCCTTATCCATGGAACAGGTGATGATAATGTGCATTTCCAGAATGCAGTTGCCATGCAGGATGCGCTTATCAAAAATAATAAGCAATATGAGTCATTTTACTATCCAGACCGTAACCACGGTATTTACGGAGGGAATACACGTTTGCATCTCTACCAGATGATGACCGATTTCTTATTAAGAAAACTTTAAGCATAAAATAAAAAAGCCTGGTTTTGCGACCAGGCTTTTTTATTTTATGCTATTAGGTTAGTAAGTGCCTGTGCGCCCTCCATCTACTGTAATATTGGTACCGGTAATATAAGCTGCTGCAGGAGAAGCCAAGAAAACAGCTGCATTGGCAATTTCTTCTGGCTTGGCAAAGCGCCCCATTGGTATTTCTTTTAACATTTCGGCTTCTATTTCTTCAATTGTTCTACCTGTTTTTTCTGCTCTTGCCTGAATCAGGCTTTCCAGCCGGCCTGTGCGGGTGGCCCCCGGTAAAACGTTATTAACGGTTATTCCCTCTGGAGCCAGCTCATTGGCAAGTGTTTTTGCCCAGTTGGCTACGGCTGCCCTTACAGTATTAGATACCCCTAAATTTGGAAGAGGCTGCTTAACTGATGTAGAAATAACGTTAATAATCCGGCCATAGCCGCCCTCACGCATATACGGAAGCACTGCCTGAACCAAAATATGGTTACAGATAAGATGCTTTGCAAAGGTCTTTTCAAATTCTTCAACCCGGGCCTCTGCAATAGGTCCACCCGATGGCCCGCCTGTATTATTAACCAGAATATGAACTTGCTTTATTTTTGCCAGATATTCGTTAATAGTGGTTCGTAACGACTCCGGATCTTCAAAATCTGCAATCAGGTACTCGTGGCGCTGCACATTGCGCGCTTCCAGCTCACGTCTAGCCTGTACTAGCTTTTCTTCGTTTCGGGCTACCAAGGTTACACTACACCCTAGCTGAGCAAGCCCTATGGCTATTTCTTTGCCTATTCCTTGGTTGCTTCCGCAAACAATAGCTCTCTTCTCTTTAAGGACCAGGTTCATGGATTATCTGTGGTTTAAAATATACACCTGTTTCTGTGGTGCTCAGGCAGCAAAGAGCCCTAATGCAAACATACTATTATTACTATTTAAATATTACTATAAACGGGATTTTAGCACTAAGGGCGCAGAATATAAAGCGTATATTATTTTTTATTAACTCTTTTACTACTTTTAAATAAAATAAGTTTACGTTACGTATATAAAGAAAACTATCTATATGGCAATAGCAAAACCGTTTAACCTGCAAGCCTGGATTGATGAGCACAGGCATCTGTTAAAGCCTCCTGTTGGCAACCAACAGGTTTACAAAGGCAATAGCGATTATATTGTAATGATTGTTGGTGGCCCTAATGCACGCAAGGATTATCATTATAACGAAGGTGAGGAGCTCTTTTATCAACTGGAGGGTGATATTACTCTTAAGATTATAGATGATGGCCAACCTGTAGATATAGAAATCAAGCAGGGCGATATGTTTTTATTGCCCCCTCGTGTACCACACAGCCCCCAGCGTAAAGCCAATACAGTAGGCCTGGTGCTGGAACGCTACCGTAAGGAGGGCGAAAAAGACGGTTTTATTTGGTATTGCGAGAACTGCAACAATAAGCTTTATGAAGAGTACCTGGAAGTAAAAGATATTGTAAACCAACTCCCTGTAGTAATGAACAATTTCTTTGCTTCTGTAGAGTTGCGTACCTGTTCACAATGTGGTACAGTAATGCTGCCTCCTCAAAAAGTATAATTAGTATTTACCTATGTTCTGCTTTATACAAGATGCGGCGTGTACTACAGAGCATCTTTGTTGAGTAGTATTATTACCACCACCAATACCAATGGCTATGGCTGTAACACCAACACTCAACCACCAGGCTAATTCTACAAACCTGGTTATGCCCGAAAACCTACTTAAAATCGATATTCACACCCATATTATACCCGAACGCTGGCCCGACCTTCGCGAGCGGTACGGGTATGGTGGCTTTATAAAACTAGATCACCATAAGCCTTGCTGTGCCCGTATGATGATGGACGACCGGTTTTTCAGAGAAATTCAGGATAACTGTTGGGATCCTAAGCAACGGATTACAGAGTGTAATCACCATAGGGTAGATGTACAGGTACTTTCTACTATCCCTGTAATGTTTAGCTATTGGGCCCGGCCAGAGCACACCCTTGATCTATCGCAGTTACTAAATGATCATATTGCCGGTGTAGTGGCTGATTACCCGGATCGTTTTGTAGGCTTGGGCACCTTACCCATGCAGGCCCCAGATCTGGCAGTAAAAGAACTAGAGCGATGTGTTAAAGAATTAGGACTGGCCGGCGTGCAAATAGGCTCGCATGTTAATGAGCTTAACCTGGATGCTCCTGAGTTATTTCCAGTTTTTGAAGCTGCCGCTGAATTGGGCGCTGCTATATTTGTACACCCCTGGGACATGATGGGCCAGCGTGAAATGCCTAAATACTGGCTCCCCTGGCTCGTATCTATGCCTGCTGAAACTACCCGAGCAATTTGCTCTATGATTTTTGGAGGTATTTTTGAAAAATTGCCTCAACTACGGGTTGCTTTCGCCCATGGTGGTGGTAGCTTTCCTGCCACTATTGGCCGTATTGAACAAGGTTTTAAAGTAAGGCCCGACCTTTGTGCTGTAGATAATAATGTTAACCCTCGTGAATACCTTGGCAAGTTTTATATAGACTCTCTTGTACATGACGCTCAGGCCCTTGATTATATTGTACAATTGGTTGGAGCAGAACGTGTAGCGTTGGGTACTGATTATCCTTTTCCTTTAGGCGAATCTGAACCTGGCAAGCTTATAGAATCTATGCCATACAGCCTGGAAGTAAAAGAACGCCTATTGAGCGGCTCAGCACTTGAGTGGCTTGGTTTACAAAAAGAGCAATTTTTAAGTAAAGTGCACTTGCGGGCATAGGAAGCAAACATTTTTTTACAGGCTAGTGTTATATATTATAACATATTTAGCCTTTGCCCTGCCTTAGAAGTAAACTTTTTTAAATCATGAAAAATATTTTTGCCTGGCTGCTGTGTATAACAATAGCAGGCTGCTCAATTAAGCACAAAGAGGTAGAGCAATCAGATGTTAAGTTCAAGACGACTGATGCTTCTTTACTGTTTTTTAAAAATGTACGCCAGCTATATTATGATAGAGAGCATGTAGCCGCCGGAGAAATGGATATATACAGGATTTCCAGGCGTAGCCATTCTAAAGACCATGCTGTAATAAACCTGGCTATTGCTAATAACTGGCGACATGATGAGGCTTATCTACTGGTAGAGCCCAATGATTTACTTGCCGACCTGAATCAATTGCAAGTTGAATGGAGTACACCCAGTGGAGATACCTCCGGCTTGTACACATTTGCATATGGCAGCAAAATCAACCATTTTACATTTGCCAACCAGTTACACAAGAGCATCCTGGAAGAGCATTCATTGAAAATACGGATGAACGACTCTACTTCTGTAAGTCTTTTGGAAGAGCCTGTAGAGCGCGATGCCTTCAGAAAAACAATGCTGGATTATTACCGGTTGGTTGAGCTAGACCGATAGCCTAGCGCTGCTGCTCATAGGCCCCAATATCTGGCCTGGGGCCAAAAGGCCTTACAGCATTATCACGGTCTCGGCTAAGAAATGGCTTTTGATTTACCAGCTCTAAGTAGCCTCTATTCTTTGCGATGGTATCTTGTCGTAGTGTATCCAACCTAAAATTATACTCGGAAGGGGCCAGGAACCTATACATACTAGTTATCCGCCTATTCTGCTGCACCTGGTTACTCTGGGCATCAAAAAGCACATCCGTTGTACGCAGCACATTGTTCCGGATATTTATGCTATGAGCATTGTCTTTATTTCGGGTATAATATACAAACTCCTTATCGGTTCGGCCGGAGGTTGAGCTACTTCCAGAAACAATGTTATTAATAAAGCTTAGGTTTAGTAAATAGTGGTTATCGGTTTGTCTTTCATCAAGAATATCTGAAAAAAACACGCTGGGAGTTTCTCTTATAAAGTTTACTGTGTTAGAGTAAGCAAAGGTATTATGGTAAAACTCATAAGCCCCCCCATTATAACCCCTAACCAATGCTCCGCCACAATCTGCAATTACAGAGTTATAAACCGAAAGCTTTGAAGGATTAACGCAAAATAAACCTGATTCGAGCATATTCCGGATACTGGTATTAGCTATCAAGAGGTCTGGCGGACGGGTATCGTTAGGTGTACCCACTTGTATACCCCTGTCTCCGTTCCGGATTTCAGCGTAATGAATTTCATTGCTATGGCTACCATTTAAAAACCAAATACTTTTCCATTGATCTGGTACTTGCTGGTAGCGTCTCTCTAAACGCAAACCACCAATTTTAACCGGATGCTCTTTTGTACCTTGTATTTTAAGTGTACCCAATACAAAGAATACTGTAGTTGGTGATGCGTAAATGCGGGTCCCTTCCTTGATAGTAAGCGTACAGTTTTCGTCTACTGCTACATTATTGTAAATCACATAAGGCCTTAGGCTATCCCAAACTGCATCACAAGAAACAAAGGTATTATTCAGGAAAATAGCATCTTGTCCCCAGGCACGCACCTGCACATCCTGAACTAAGCCATTTGTAGTAAAAACGATAGAATCTTCAATTATAAAAGGATTGTTTTTATTGGCAGCATCTATGCGTGCTTCTAAAATTACAAGCGCACTATCGCCACCTCTTATAAATAAATCCCTGATAAAGTTAGACTTATCCAGTTTTTGCCCATTTATATAAGCAGTAAAGCTGGAGGCAGCACCAGAGCCCATTCGTACCTCACTTATATTTACTGCATTGAGGTTGCGATTATATACTTTAAACCTTCTGCTCGCTGTTTTAACTTCTGTAAAAACAGTATCGAACAGAACTGTATCTGTGCTAAAAGTAAGCATGGTGCCCTCGCGGTACGTAATTACCTCGTCACGCGGAGTACATGCATAAAATCCGAGGATAGCACCCAGTAAGTAAAGGAAAAGCTTTTTCAAGGATAGTAAAATAAAATCCTATAGAATAACCAATAAGGGGGGAGTTTATTGTATAGCCATTTAAAACAAGGCCGGTAGCAATTACATGCTACCGGCCTTTGCTAATTAATAACCGTGAGCTCCTTCTTTCATTTTCTCGGCATTATCTGCCAAGCGAAGCTGCTCTATAAAGTTGCTGATATCACCATCCATAACCGTTGGCAGGTTATAAACGGTTAGGCCAATCCTATGATCTGTTACACGGCTTTGCGAATAATTGTATGTGCGGATCTTATCTGATCGGTCGCCTCCTCCAATCATAGACTTACGTTGAGCGCCTACCTCTTCATTATGTTTTGCAAGCTCAATCTCGTAAATGCGTGAACGCAAAACCTTCATGGCTTTTTCCAGGTTCTTGATCTGCGATTTTTCATCCTGGCACTGCACCACGATACCAGATGGCATGTGGGTTAGGCGTACTGCAGAGTAGGTGGTGTTTACCGACTGCCCACCAGGACCGGAAGAACAGAATGTATCTTTACGGATATCATTCATATTAATATCTACTTCTACCTCTTCCATTTCTGGTAATACCGCCACACTGGCTGCAGATGTATGTACGCGTCCCTGGGTTTCTGTAGCAGGTACCCTTTGTACACGGTGTACCCCAGACTCATATTTCATCATGCCGTATACATCCTCACCGGAAACCGCACAAATAATTTCTTTGTAACCACCTGAAGTTCCTTCTGTATAGTCAAGCAATTCCATACGCCATCCCTGAGTTTCTGCAAAGCGTTGGTACATTCTATACAAATCACCAGCAAAAATAGCTGCTTCGTCTCCTCCGGCTCCAGCCCTGATCTCAAGAATAATGTTCTTACTATCATTGGGATCTTTAGGAATAAGCATGTTCCGAAGCGTTTCTTCTGCTTCCTCGCGTGCCGGAACCAACTCATCCAGCTCGGCCTTAGCCATTTCTCTAAAATCCTGATCCTTTTCGGTTTCAAGGATTTTTTTAGCTTCATCAATGTTGGAGAGAATATTTTTGTACTCGTTGTATTTAGTAACAATTTTCTCCAGGTCCTTATATTCTTTGCTCAGCTTAGAAAACTTTTTCATATCTCCCATAGCCTCGGGATTTACAATAAGCTGGCTAACTTCATCAAAACGTTCCTTAATGAACTGTAATTTATCTAACATGGCACGTGGCGTATTTATAGCATGCAAATTTAGTAAATAAAAACAGGTTTCATTCTGTTTTATTGCCTAAAGCTTATACCTATTATTTTTTAATTCTGTTTGCAGAACAACTTTTCGGGTACATTGGTTTATATTGTTTATTATACTTTCATTATTCCAAGTGGCGCCACAAAACTACACCCCGAAAGCATGGAGCAAAAATTGTAATTATTATTTGTTAAATCCAGTAAGGCCTTCACTACAAGGGTATCAGGAATAAAGTTTTATAACATCTTATGTACGCATACCAAACCAGCATGCTGTATTATATACAGATATTTGGATACAGTTTGCATTACAACACCAGCAATTTCATACAATTTACAAGGTTTATTACGCTAGCAAATGAAGTAAAAATCCTTGAAATATTGTGTAAAAAGCAGATTTGTACATGTATTGGCAACCTATAACCTGTAAATGGTTGCTTATTCATTTAATTAGCCTTCTATCATTTATCACGTAAGGTTCTGTATTTTTTAGAAACATCTCTCTAGCCAGAACCTACCTATATTTGTAGCAATCTTATTTTCATTTATCAACTACCTCTATTTTAACTGCTTAGTAAGTCACTTATTATTAAGCTTTTTAAATGGAATTAGTGATAAATGGTTAACTCCTGAGTTAGGAAACAAGTTTTGTATCTCAACTGCAAATATTTAATTGAATTTTTTAAAACCCAATCTTATATTATGAAGAAACTGTATACTTTCTTATCGCTTGTTTTAATCGGTGTATTGAGCGGACTTAGCTTCAGGGCTGTCAGCCAGGCTGATGATTATAAGTTCCACTCTTTGTTTATCTACAATTTTACAAAATACATTCAGTGGCCAACCTCCTCTGGCGATTTTGTAATTGGTGTAGTGGGTCGCTCTGAAATTACTCAGAAGCTGGAAGAGATGGCTCAGGCTCGTACAGTAGGCAGTCAGAGAATTGTGATCAGAAGCTTTCCAAGTGCTGCTGCTGTTGATGGTTGCCAAATGTTGTTTATTCCCAACTCTCAAAGCAAAGCTTTAGAAGAACTGAAAGACAGAGCAAAGAAAAACAATACACTTATCATTACTGAAACCCCAGGCTTAGCTTCTAAAGGCAGCAACATCAACTTTGTAATGAAAGAAGGTAAATGGAAGTTTGAATTGAACAAGCAGGCTACGGAAGAAGCTGGCATTAAAGTATCTTCTGAACTTGCCAAACTTGCTATTGTTGTTGACAAAAACAGCTAAAGTACTTTTGTGGCAGGCCTGTACAAGGGT